>FWPV01005191.1_pt1 | contig 26344 bp, 19 predicted proteins | sample 2228371 | NCBI WGS metagenome assembly FWPV01 (sample SAMEA103939776, study PRJEB20133) | metagenome
ACCCCGGCCGCGGGGAGGGTTTGGGAGGGCGCAGCCCTCCCAGGAAACACCCCGGCCGCGGGGAGGGTTTGGGAGGGCGCAGCCCTCCCAAGAATAATTATTTTCATTCCGGCGTTGTGCGGCGCAGCCGCTGGTTCCGCGCGAGCGCAACAAAGATCCAGAAAGCGAACGCCAGGTCGGTCCAGAAGTAAAACTGGTCCACCATCCCATGCACCAGCGCCGCGCTCATAGCCGCAATGAGGCCGGCGCAGACCGCGTCGCCGCGGCGCAGGCCCGCCCGGGCGTCGCGGTAAAAGCGCACGATCAGCCAGGCAAAGGCGATCAGCCCTGGCGGCCCCATGCGCAGGGCGATGTCGAGGATCAGGTTGTGGGGGTGCGAGGTGTTGATCTCGCTGGTGCCGGCCAGTTCCGGGGCCATGTAGGCCGGGTAGAGCCGTCCGAACTGGTCGAGGCCCACGCCAGCAGGATGCTCGCGCAGCATCGTCAGCGCCGCAGCCCAGGTTTTAAGGCGCACCACGCCGCTGGCGCCAACGGGGTTGAAGCGTTCGATGTTCAGAGCTACCGCCAGGGCCAGCAGCATCACCCCGCCAAGGAATATCAGGCCGAGGCGCACGCGCCGGTCGCGCCAGAAGTGGCCGGGCAGCAGCAGGGCCGCCAGGAGGCCCGCGGCCACCAGTGCGCCCAGGTAGGCCCCGCGCGAGAAGGAGACCAGCAGCCCGCCCCCGCACAGCACCGCCACCAGTGCCGCGGGCCAGGCCTGGCGCAGCCTGTCGCCCCGACTGGCCGCCCCCCAGAAGGCGCTACTGGCCAGCGCTGCCGCAACCGGCCAGTAGCGCCCCATAGCCAGTCCCAGGTTGTTCGGATGCCCGTACAGCCCCGCCACCCGCTGCACGCCCTCCACCAGAATCCGATCTTCCCCGAAGCCGGCCTTCTCGCCAAAGAGTGGCGCCAGGTTCAGACCAACGAACTGTAACAACCCCACCAGCCCCGCCAGCGCGCCCCCTGCCAGCCAGAACCACACCAGCCGCCGCCAGTACACCGTGGGGCTGCCATGCGCCAGGCGCGTCCCTGCGAGCCACGCCAGCCCGACAAAGAGCAGCGGGCCGAGCACCGTCCAGCGGAACTCGCGCAGGGCCAGGGTACGCGCCTCGGCAATGTACACGCCCCACGCGGCTGCCGCCACAAACAGGCCGATGGGCGCCAGTTCCACCAGCCAGGCGGTAGCGTCGCCCGTGCGCGGGCGCCCCCGTTGCCACGGCTCTGTTCCCACCCAGCGCGCCACCACGGCGGCGCCAGCGATGAGGAGCAGCAGTTCGTGCAGGGGCAGGTACAGCCCACTCTCGCGGATGCCGAAGCGGGTGTCGAAGAGACCTTTGGGGATGAAGTAGAACGGCACGGCGAGGGGGACAACGAGCAATGCCAGCGCAGGACGCGCCAGGGCCAGCGCGCCGAAGAGCGCCAGGCCCGCCAGGGTCAGCGGCAGTTGGGCCGAAGCGCGGTAGGCAATCAGCACTGCCACCAGCATCGCAGCGGCGATCAGGCTATCGGGCTGAATGAGACGGTCGACGAGGCGCGGGCTGCCCTCGGCGCGCCGCTGCGCCACCCGCAGGCGCTGCCACGCGCCCAGGGCCGCCGGGAAGGCCAGGCGCAGCGTAGCGCTCACACTCGCCATCAGGGCCACGATCAGGGCCAGCGGGCCATAGTCCCACAGCCAGCCCCAGGAACGCGCCCGCTCGACGATAAAGCGTTCCGGCGCCTCCGCGCCGCGTAGTTCCAGCGTATGCTCTCCGTTGGGCAGCGCCGGGGCAGCGAAGGCTGGCAGCCCATCCAGTTCGCCGGGCGCCAGCGTAACGGGCGCGCCATCGAGGGTAGCCACGACGGGCGCCCGCAAGTTGCCAAGAAGGGTGAGGCGCGACCCGGTGAAGCGGATGCGCCAGCCATCGGGCAGCAGTTCCACCGCCGGGTGCGCCCGGGTGTGCGCGCCGACGCCGGCGCGGGCGGGGGCGCGGGTGTAGGCGGCCAGGGCCTCGAAAGCGGGTAGCGGCTGCCAGTCGCGGGTCACCAGAGCGAAGTACGGCGTCGGGTCCTCGGGGTCAGGCTCGGCATAGCCGCCGTAGCGCAGCATCCAGACGTTCATCACGCCTATCCAGGGCCACTCGGCGCGGGCGCGCTCCATATGGCCGACCAGGTAGCGCCCCCTGGTCTCTTCACTCACCGGCGCGCCCCAGGTATACCGCCGCTCGGCAGGAATGTGCTCCGGGGCAGTGTTCCAGCCAAACTCGGTGACCCAGATCGCCGTGCCGGCATCGCCGTTGCGTTCCATCACCTCGCGCAGCAGCACGATGCGGCTCACATCGTTGCGCGTATCCAGCGGGCGCCGCCAGTTCCAGTTCTCGCGTCCCCGCAGAAAAACGAACCGGTGCTCATCGGGGGGTTGACCCAGGCCGTAGTTCTGCGCGGCCATCACATCGAAGTAGGCCGCGCCGCCGGCCCTGTAGACCCGGTCGAGGTACTCCAGTTCGGTCATCGGGGCGCGATCGTCGAGACCATCGGTAGGAGCGAGGCCGGGGAACAGGATCACCACCGCGGGGTTAGCCGCGCGCGCGGCGGTGGCGCCCACCCGCAGCAACGCCACAAAATCCTCGGGGCGCGGCGTCTCCCATCCCCATTCATTCTTCAGGTTCGGCTCGTTCCAGAGCTGGAAGTAGCGCACCACCGGGCTACCCGGGGCATCATCGAGGCCATCACCGTCATAGCGCTCAACCACGGCGCGCACGAACGCGCCGTAATCGGCGAAATCGTCGGGAGGGCCAGTCGAATTGCCATCGCGAGCCAGACCGGCCTGGAAATAGGGCGACGTCACCGCCTGCGCGCGAGCCCACAAGGGCGGGCGCTCCAGGCGCCAGATCAACTCGATGCCTGCGGCGTTCGCTTCAGCCGCCAGGCGATCGTACTTTGCCCAGGCCGACACTGCGCCGACTGTGGCCAGGTTGCGCCGATCCTCGAAATCGCCCCGCGCGTGGATCTCGATATCCTCCCAGGGCGCCTGCATACGCGCGTAGCGCGCCCCCAGCTCACGGGCCAGCGCAAATGACCGCCGCACCGCTGCCGGGTCAGGCTCCAGGTGCAGATTGTAGAGATTCACGCCGAGGATCGGCCCACCGGCGAAGGGGATGGGACGGGGATCGGGCGTAAAAGTAAGACCGCGATTGGCCGCATTATCGGCCCAGACGACCACGCCCAGGGCCGCAAGCAATGCCAGGGTGAGTGCTGGCAGCAGGAAAAGACGCAAAGCGGAGGTCTTCATCAGGGGCGATTGTATGCGGGGAGGGAGCGCGTGTCAACGCAGGGAGTGCGCCGCGCCCCCCCGCTGAAAAACCACCCCTACTGCCGTCCATTCACCGGCACCCGATCCCTTTTCCAGACCCCGGCGCTGCGGCGGAAGAAGCGCACAGCCAGCACCACCAGCGCCACCACCAGCAGCAGCGCCAGAACCGGCAGGACGACTGCCACGATACTCAACAAGAGCGAAGTAGCGTCCTCGACAACGCTCAACACGGGATTGGCCGTTCCCCCCGTCGCCGTCGTCACAACCGGGCGCACCGCGCTGCGCGTCAAATGGGTGCTCCCGGCGACGATCAGACCGGCAACTGCCACAAGCGCAGGATGGATCACCGCCACATCGCCCCGACTTGCCAGCGCCAGGATCGCCCCCGCAATCGGCGCGATGATCAGCCCGGCAGCGTGCAGCGCACTATCCACCACCGGCACCTTATCGCCCACAAAATCCAGCGCAGCCAGCGCGGCGATGATCAGCAGCACAAAGACATTGGTCAACAGGTCGAACGGCGCGGCAAGCTGGATCCAGCCAAGGCGGGCAAAGATGCCGACCGTCAGCAGGGGCAGGTAGGGGTTCAGCCCCGAGGCCATCGCCAGACCGAGGCCAGACGCGATCGCGATCAAGCCATCCATACGTGGTTGCCTTTCATACCAGAAACCCACAGGGAGGGGATTGGGGAAACCCGGTTTCCCCATGTCCCAACCGCCGTTGGGAGCGGCTGGCGCCCCAGCCGGCAGGGGGATGGGGAAACCGGGTTTCCCCATGTCCCAACCGCTGTTGGGAGCGGCTGGCGCCCCAGCCGGCAGGGGGATGGGGAAACCGGGTTTCCCCGTTTCCCAACCGCCGTTGGGAACGGCTGGCACCCCAGCCGGCAGGGGGATGGGGAAACCGGGTTTCCCCATATTTTCACCTCAGACACCCTTGCGGCTGCACCGCACCCTCCATGGATAGAGACGCAGCCCCGCTGCATCTCGAGAACGAAACGGGCAACCAGAACGTCGCAGCTCGCCCTGGTTGCCCGTCCCTTCTGACGTCCCATTGCTCATGACGACGACGAAGGGCGAAAAGTTTCCTCCTGGCGGCATGGCGCGCCGATGATGTGCCACGAAGGCACAGCGCTCGGGCAGACCGGAGGGTCAGCGCCGTATGCGCTGCCATCTTCATCCCGGCGAGGGATGGTGCTACTGAGGTGAAAATAGTCCGCCAGCGGGGAGGGTTTGGACGTAGAGGCGCGGCGGCGCCGCGCCTCTACGCCCTCCCAGGAAACAACCCGCCAGCGGGAGGGTTTGGGAGGGCGCAGCCCTCCCAAGAATAGTTATTTTCATTCCGGCTTGTGCAGCGCAGCCGCGTGGACGGCTGAGGTGAGCATAGCCCGCTGGCGGGGAGGGCTTGGGAGGGCTGCGCCCTCCCAAGCAAAAACTTGTATTCATCGTGTCAGAATATGGGCAAACCCGGTTTCCCCATCACCCGCTCGCCAGGGAGGGCTTGGGAGGACGCAGCCCTCCCAGGAAAAACGCGCGGGCATCCCGCTTGCAATGACACGGATGGGGGCAAGACTCCCGCGCATACAGGAGAAGTGTGAAAGTAGATTATTTGTTCAAAGATCATACGTTGGCGCTACCGTTAGCTATTCGCCGCGAATATTCATCGTTTCGCCGCGCAGTGCAGCTACCTGGCGACTTTCCAGAGACCAGAGTTCTCAACCACAACAGAAAACGTATGCTCTACACGACTTCCAGGAGCGAAGCAGATGCCGGCAGACGTTACCTGCTGGCCAGGATACTGTTTCCATTCACGGCCGACCAACGGCTCAACATCGCCACTAGCATCGAGGTCATCCGCAAGTGTATGGGACAACAAGGGTTGTCCGGCATCGATCTGTAGCACCGGACGCTCGTTCCGGCCATCAAAACCAAGGGGCGCAAACAGGCGGATACCATCCACGTGCTGGCAACTGATCAGCGCCAAGGCCCCCCATCCGTAACCGCGTTCTCCGCCAACCTGCAACCGTTGACAGGCGGCTTGCCACGGCAGATCGCAGCCGTTTTTCGCAAAAACGTAACCGATGAGAAATACTGCGTCACCGGTATCAAGTGTGTGTGGAGAAAGAAACTCCACCTCGTGCAGCGTTCCCTCGGCTGCCGACTGCGCTGGATAGGAGAGAGCTGTGCTACCATAACTGCTCATGAAGCGATAGCGGAAGCGCGCCGGCTGCTCCCAGGGCCAGGCAATTCGATAACCATTGTTCGATCTGGTTGCCGGGTAAAAGCAGGTGTAAGCAAGCGACTGATGAACTGCATTGCCAATACGCTGGTATGCACCGGAGTCGGGTGAAGAAACTGTATCGCGGGTCAGGCGCGCTGTCAGCGCACCCCAGAACGCGCGTCCGGTAACGTAGGGACGGGTTTGCTGGACATTCCCGATTTTGCGCCAACCGATGTGTAAGGGGGTGCGTAAGCGAAAGACGATCTCGTAGGCTTCCCAGGTCATCGCCATTCCTCACTCACGCGCTTTTGCGCCATAACGGGCGTAGATCAACATCTGCTCCAGCGTCTCCTTGGCTAACAGCAGCCTTTCCAGATCGGCTGTGACTTTATTGCTGACGTACTGTAAGATCGTTTCGGGGTTGTCATTCTCTGGCTTACCCCAGCCAAAACCAAGACCTTCAAGCAACGCGATCATCTCGAGAACCACTGTTTTCCCATTTTCTTTTTCGCGAGCCAGCAAGTATAAAAAACAGGCATAGACTCCATCTTCCTGAAGCACACCCAGCGCTTTGGTGATTGTGTTGTCTACATCGCTGGCCTTTTTATCACCGGTCTGCTTGATAATTTCCTGCGCATGTTGTGCCGCCAGTCGGTCAAGGTTATTCACAACTAACCTCCTGGTTACAGTTTTCTGTTATCGGCTCACCCACGACTGCCATTCGTCCAAAACCGCGCGTGCCCATGCCACCGACACCCAGCCATTCGATCATGCGCAACCCGGCCTTGACGACATCCAGCGGGTCTGACCAGGGGCCACCGGGCAAAGGTTCACCTTGCCCCGTCTTGTCAACTTTACCAAACTTGCCACGGTAATCATCCAGCACCACTTCCGCCGTCAGGAAGGTTGCGCGCGGAATGGCTTCGTAGGTAAACAGTGCTCCCTCTTCGGCTGCGCCGCGTTCCGGGTCAATTGCCACCGAGGTGCGCACTTCCAGGTTGCTATTCACAATCTGGCTGAAGAGCGCGTCGTGAACCAGCGCAATCTTTTCGCGCACCGCTTTCCAACGCGCCGTATCCTGCCAAGAGTCTGGTGCGCTGACGGTCACCTGACCGCCAACGCCAAGCATTAGCCAGCCCAGGTTCAAGGGATCGTTACGTTTCCACGTCAGCAGCACAGCATCGTTTGCCCAATTCTGCGGCGGCTCGCTTACAGTAAAACCGGCATCGCGCAACCGCGCAATCGTGCTGACCCATACCGGACCCGCCATCGAATGCGTCGGAAACAGCAGGATATGAGCATCGAAGAGATTGACCACGCCAGAGTAGCCAATGACATCTTCGTCGCGACCATTATGCTTGTTCTTTTTGAGATAGCCGAATGTATAGCAGACAGGATTCTGATCAGGATCGACCACTTTGTCCTGATTTTGCCCGGCGGCCTCTGGCGTGCCAAATAATTGTGCCGCATAGGATCGCGCAGCGCCGTGCAAACTGGTACCTGGAATCTTAGGTAGACGGGTACCCGGCTCACGCGCGATGCTGTTGTCCACCCGACCAAGCCGGTAACCGCCGGTACCGATGTGTACCGGGTCGGTCGTCATAAAGAGGTATCGCTGTCGTTTGAAGGTAGTCATCGGTCGCGCTCCTTCAGAATCTCCATACGCAATTCGAGCAGGTCAGCCAGTTCGCCACGCGCGCCGGCAAGGATCAGTGCATCGCGTGCCTCCGGATGCTGCCATACATCACTGAGCCATTCTGCTCCAGCCAGCGTATCGGCTACGAACTGTTTGAAGACCGGATCGTTCAACGATTCTTGATTGTCATCAGCGCCATACCATACCTCGCGGGTCGCTTCGATGACAGACACTATCTGATGACGCTGAGATGGGGTCAATTGTTTGAGATAACCCCACAGCCGCTCCAGCCGATCAAGGTCTTCCAGGTAGAAGGGACGGGTTCGGCGGCTGGCGCGGCGGCCATCATCGCCATAGTAAATCTCAAAGCGACGCGAGGTGGTGTCGAGGAACTCGAAGTCGAAGGTTGAGGGAACGAAACAGATATAATCGCCGACCTGCAAATCACCGGCATGGACAAGCAAGCGTTTTTCCCTGTCGGTAAATATTCGCTGCCGATCAGTCGGCGCTATGTTACCATTTGCATCTTCTACAAAATAGACATACGGATACCAGTTATCGGGTGTAATGCCATCACCCATCACAGCAGGAACGTGCCAGACAATAGTATAACCGTCTCGTTCAAGCGTAATTGTGATAGTCTGCTTGAACTGATCAGTTCCCTGAGCCAGCTCATTCCTGTGTTCAGGGAGTGATCCATTCTCAACCGATGTGACCCGCCAGGAACCGGCCTGCATTTTGCGCCTGAGCATCGCCTGCCCGGCGTCAAGTGCGGCGCGCAGTGGTGTCCGGCGAGAGAAGTAGACTGCGCCGAGATGCAAAGGCAGGCGATTGCGCACTTTGCCCATCTCGCGTTCGTATCTCAGCTTGATCTGTCGAAGTATTTCGAGTGAGCGATCGGCGGGAACCAGCGCCATAAACACGCGCGGCTCGGCAAGGATGGGGATGACCGGTATATAGCTACTGTAGGGAATCTCCTGTACTTCCTGGATCTGGATTTCACCCCATACTTTATTGCGACTGCCATACCCGGATGGCTCCTCTAATCGAAACCACTTACCTTTTTGTTTACTTAACCATTCTCGGAAAGATTGCTCAAGCTGCATCTGTCGTGCAAGGTAGGACAGGTGATCTATAGTAATAAACCGCTCATTTTTTGGGTCCCAGACGACGCTAACTTTGACACCACCATTCAGCACTAATTCATAAGCATGATAATCACCGGGAGTAGAATCGTCCCCGTCATGGCTTCTTAATCGAGCTCTAATTTCCAGCCGAGCAGCAATCTGACCTATTAACTTTCCCGCGATGGATTGTTGCAGTTTCTGCCTCTCGTCTGTAGGTAGAACGTGTTGCCAGAAATCGCGGGTCGTGTCCCAGACACGGCGGATACGCGCAAAGGACTGCGAAATGGTTCCCTCACCACTGACGGATGCTATGTATTCTACTTTTCTCGTGTATCCTCTCCATAATCGCTGGAGCGCGTGGTGACAACCCCGCCAAGGTCTGGTAGACTACCCGCATATGCAGATCCCCGCCATCAACCTGGACGCCATTCCCAACCTGGCCACGCGCCAGATCGTGGTGCAGCTGCTGAACCTCATTGAGGCGCAGGCGGCGGACATCACCACCCTGCGTGCCGAGAACCAGCAACTGCGTGATGAACTGGCTCGGTTGAAGGGCGGTTCGGGGAAGCCTGACATCAAGCCGTCGGTGAAGCCCGCGCCGCGTGACCACTCCTCGGAGGCTGAGCGCCAGGTGCGCACGCCGCGGGGCAAACCCAAGAAGAACTGCACCCTGACCGTCACCCGCGAGCAGCGCTGCGTGGTCGACCCGGCCACCTTGCCGCCGGATGCGCGGTTCAATGGGACGCGTGAGACCATCGTCCAGGATCTGGTGATCCAGGTGGAGGTCATCCGCTTCGTACGCGAGGAATGGTACGTCCCGAGCACGAAGCGCACCATCCTGGCCCCGCTGCCACCCGGCTACCACGGGGGATGTGGCCCGACCACCCACACCATCGTCCCCAGCCTGGGCCATGGGGCCAACGTGAGCCAGCCCGCACTGCACACCTTCCTGCAGGATGTGGGCATGCAGATTGGCACCGGCACGGTCGCACGCATGCTGCTCGACCAGAACGGGCACTGGGCCGAGGAAGCGGAGGCCGTCCACGCCACCGGCATGGCCAGTGGCGACCGGGTCGCATCCGACCAGACGTCGACCCGCGTCGATGGGCAGCATGAAGTCTGCCACGTCGTGGGCAATGCGCTGTTCACCAGCTACCACACCCGCCCCGGGGGCACGCGGCACGATGTGCTGGCCGTCCTGTGGGGCCAGGAGCCGGTGTTCCGGCTGAATGACGAGGCGGTCGCTCGGCTGGAAGCGACGAGCCTGCCCCATCCGCTGCGCAAACGCCTGCTGGTCGTGCTGCCATGGGATACGGAACTGACGGACGCCGAACTGCGCCAGCACCTGGCCGACGCTGGCGTGCGCCTGAACCGCCAGCAGCAGCAGCAGGTCGGGGATGCCCTGGCGGTGGCGGCCTACCACGCGCAGACGGGGGTGCGTGTGCTGCCGATCCTGCTGAGCGATGCTGCGGCGGTCTACGACCACCTGACGGAGACGCACGCGCTGTGCTGGGTGCATGATTGGCGGCACGACGCCAAGCTGCGCCCGCACGTGCCGCACCACCAGGCGCTGCTGGACGCCTTCCGCACGGACTACTGGGCCTTCTACCGCGACCTGCTGGCCTACCGGGAGGCTCCCAGCAAAGAGGAGCGGGCGCGGCTGGCCGATGCGTTCGACACCCTGGTTGACCAGGAAACAGGGTACGAGGCCCTGGATGACCGGATCGTCAAAACGGCCGATAAACGGGCGCAGTTGCTGGCGGTGCTGGATCATCCGGATCTCCCCCTCCACAACAACGACATGGAACTCGGCGCCCGGCGGCGGGTGCGCAAACGTGATGTGAGCTTCGGCCCGCAGTCGCGGGCGGGTGCGCGTGCCTGGGATACCTTCCAGACCCTGGCGGCCACTGCCGCGAAGCTCGGCGTGAGTTTCTTCCACTATCTGCGTGACCGGCTGGTTAGCCCGGACACCACGCCCTCGCTGGCGGAGCGGATTGCCGAGCGGGCGGGTATCGCCGTGCAGCCAGCGGGCTGATCACACGCTGGCGGGATACCGAGCGGGCCGCGCTCGCGGCACCGCCAGTGGGCTGATTCCAGCGATTTTGGAGAGGATACGTTGAAATCGTGCAAAGTGATATTTACGATTTCTTGATCAATAATCGAGATCATTTTGACTATCTGACCTTTCGATAGTGCCGGCGCAGGTTTGGCATTTTCCGCTTTCACCCTCCTGCCGCTGTGGTCGTGGCGCTCAATCGAGCTTGAAAGCTATAGAGCGTGGCTGGTAAGCGCAGGAGATGAAGGATGCGTTGTTGGAGTGGCGTTAAGGCTTCGAGGACCTGGCCGAGCCGTTGGTCGCCCACCTGATGGATGAGCAGATGCAGATTGGTGAACATGCGCAACAAGCGTTCAGCCGTGGGCTGGGCCGTCGCCATCTTGGGGTTGCCCGGCGCCAGCCCGGCAAGGGTGGCCTGTTCGGCAGCAAGGGTACGCCGGGCCTGCCACTCGATCAAGCTCAGCACCTGCAAGGCGATCAGCAACAGCAGCATCAGGCCGCGAATGCGCTGCTCGATGTGCAGGAACAGCGGCAGGGCCGGCAGCCAGCCGCCTTTCCAGCGGTGATACCCGTGCTCCACCGTCCACTCCTCCCGGTACAGCGCCATGGCGTTCACCAGCGACACGTCCTCGACAGCACTATTGGTCACGGAGATGCGCCAGCCGGCCAGACGCCGGGCCTCGGCAAGGGCCTCCTCGTTGCGCTGGACGCTCAGCTGCACCTGATACGTGGTCACCTCCTCGACCGGAGTTGTGGCACTCGGGCGGCCCCGGCGCCCCTGTCGCCGCGTCACGATGGCCGTTTCCGTCACCGTGACCGTCAGCCACGCCGCTGCATCGTGGCGCTTCAGCAGCGTCTCTACCCGCTCCTGAACTACGTCCGCCCGCTCGCCTTTTTTGACGCGGAAGCGGGCCAACTCGTGCTCTGCCCGCTGCACCCGCGCGGTGAGGGCGTGCTGCTGACGCTTGGCATAGGCCGTGCTCTGCACCACCAACCAGCGCTCGTCCCACTGCTTGGTCTGCCCGGTGGTCGTCTGTCCGTCGATCCGCCGCACAACCTCAAAGCCGAGGCCGACCGCGCGGGGCTTGGCGGGCGCATCCTGCGTCGGGGGCAGCACGACCGGAAGCGCTGTGAGCGGCGGGGTCAGCACCCACTCGCGCAGCAGCGCGGGAACCTCACCCGTCAAGGGCATCGGCATCAGATAGTGGCCGCCGCCGCCCGCGATGGTGGCGCGCGTGCTCAGCGCGGCCGCCTTGCTGTCGGCCACCAGCAGGAAGTCGGCGTGGCCGAGCAAGGCGACCAGATCCTGCCAGGTCGGCACGTACAGCGGGTCGTCAGCGGCGTTGCCGGGAACGGTCGCGCTCAGCAGCGGCATGCCGCCCGGATCCAGGGTGGCCAGGGTCTGCGTGAACTGGAGCAGATCGGGACGCTGGTCGTTGCTGTAGCCGAACTGGAGCACTGCGCGCTCCGGTTGCCCCCCGTCGCTGGGCGCATGGGTGACATGAAAGGAGGTGGTGTCGATGCGGGCGACCCTGGTTGGCAGGGCATAGACCCGGATGAGATGGCGTCCGAGGGCCTGCTGGACCGCGGTGATCTGGCTGGTATCCTCGCCCAGCACCTCCAACAGCCGCCCGAGCCGGTCATCGGTGACATCAGCGGGCGTGATCGTCCAGCCGGTTAGGGCCATCAAGGTCGCGTGATGGGCGGCGACCCAATCGGCCAGGGCCGAGAGGCGATGATCGCGCTCGTGGAGCACAAAGGTGAGGAAGAGGACGGCGAGCTGGCCGTAGCTCAGCCCCTCCCATTCACGGTGCGGGGTCCAGTGGCTATCGATGTGCTCGGCAACGGCCATATGCGTCAACCAGGTCACGAGAATCGGGATGGCATCGACCCGTTCGATCTGTGGGCTGTTCATAAGGCTCCTCCTGGGCTGCACGACTCGGGGTCGGTTATACCACAGGAGGCGGGCGCCGTCGGGGGCCTGCGCGAAAAATCCTAAACTGCGCTCAACACTGTCGAAAGGTCAGATGACAGTAGGGTAAACCGGTTTTCCCCATCTGGGGTGAGCCTGTCGCACCAGAACGTAGAGACGCAGCGGCGCTGCGTCTCTATGTGTTTCATCCCTGCCTTGTGCGGCGCAGCCGGATGGACGGCTGAGGTGAACATCGGAGAAACCGGGTTTCCCTACGCCTCTGCCCACGGGGGCGCCAGGCAACCCCAACACTGGTTGGGGTATGGGAAACCGGGTTTCCCCATACCCCCCTGCCAGTGGGGTGGCAAGCCCTCCCCACCGGCAGGGCTTGGGCAGGCACGGCCCTCCCAGCAAACAACCCGCTGGCGGGGAGGTTTTGGGAGAGCTGCGCGCTCCCAGGAGCATCTCCCCTGCGCGCAGGAGAGCAGGTCAAGGCAGCGCCCTGGCCGTGACACAGGCCGGGGCAGCCACGCCTCCAGCGCATGGTACAATGGGAGAGGTTGTCTTTAGCTTACCACATCATGGTGCGTATGCCTGTCGGGTACCAGGAGTTGACCCAACTTGCCTGTCCTGCCTGCAACACCGCTTTTGAGGCGCTCGTCTGGCTGATCCTCGATGCCCAGGAGTCGCCCGAGGCGGTTGCAGCCCTGTGCCGGGGCGAGTTGAACATGGTATCCTGCCCGAGTTGTAGCTACCGCGGCCCTGCCGGCGCGCCGTTGCTCTTCCACGATGCCCTGCGTCGCCGGGTGATCTTCGCGCCCGCCCCCGGCAGCGCCGAGCATGCCTGGCGTGACCAGGCTCGTGACCTGCACGCGCTCCTGGTAGGCTCGCTCGCCGAGGACCAGCGCCGCCCCTACCTCGGTGAGGTGGATATTGTCCAGGATCTGGCCGGTATCGCCCATCTCTTGCAGCGCATGGAACGCCGCCGGGCCGGGGACGCCGCGCCGCGCTCAAACGCCGGGGGCGCCGGGGAAGCGGTGACCGGGCACAACGCGCAGCCGCCATCCGGCGCCGGCAGCGCCCCCGACGAGCCGCCCCCGCTGCTGGTCGCCGTTGAGGCTCTGCTGGGCGCAGATACCCCCGAGGATCTGGAGGCTGTCCTGGCGCGCCATCCCATCCTGCTCGACCCGAGCAGCGACACGGCTCTCGCCCAGCTCATTGATGTGGCCCTCGAACAGCGTGAGTTCGCCATCGCCGATAGCCTGCGTAACGCGCGCGCCTTGCTGGCCCGCCTGATGGCGACCTCGGAGCGCCCCGCGGAGCCGCCCGCGCCAGCAACGCCGCTCGAGGACCTGCCCGATGCCGCGGTGCACGCTCTGCTGCGGGCACACACCGAGACTGAGCTGGAGGCCGTCTGCGCCCGGTACCCTGCCCTGCTGCGCCCGGAGGCCGATGGTTTGCTGGCTCAGCAGGTGGACCGGGCGCTCGATGAGGGCAACGAACATCTGGCCCATGCCCTGGAGGAGCGCCGCGAGGCCCTCGCCCGGCGCCGCCCCGCCGCGCCTCCGCGCGCCAGCGACCCGGACGCCGCCAGCCTCGATGAGGCCATTGAGGCGCTGCTCGTCGCCGATGGCGAAGAGGCGCTGCTCGAGGTGCTCGAGCGCTACCCCGCGCTGCTCGAAGATCCCGCCGCCGACGCCCTCTGGCAGTTCGCCGCCGAAGCGCGCGCCAGCGGCGATGAGGAACTGGCCCGCTACGCCATTGCCTGCCGCGAACTGCTGCGTCGCGTCCGCGCCGATTTGCAGGAGTAGGCGCCCTTGCCACCGGAGGTCCTATGCTTAAACGTACCCCCCTCTTCGAGGCCCATCGCGCCGCTGGCGCGCGCATGGTCGAGTTCGGCGGCTGGGAAATGCCGGTACAGTACAGCGGGATTATCGAGGAACACCACGCGGTGCGGCAGGGCGCCGGCCTGTTTGATATTAGCCACATGGGGCGCTTTATGATCCGCGGCCCCCACGCCGGCGCTTTCCTCCAGCACGTCGTCACCTGTGATGTGACCGCCATTCCCATCGGGCAGTCGAACTATGGCTTGCTCTGCAAGCCCGACGGCGGGATCGTTGATGATATCTTCATCTACCACGTCCCCGATGAGTTTCTGGTTGTGGTGAATGCCGCCAATCGCGACAAAGACTGGGCCTGGCTCGAGGACCACGCCCGGGGCTTCGATGTGGAACTGGAGGATCGCTCCGACCGCTGGGCTATGCTGGCGTTGCAGGGTCCCACTGCCGAGGCGCTGCTGGTGCACGCGGAGGACGCGGAAACGTCTGAACTCGGCAGTCTGCCGTTTCACGGCGTGGCGCTCACCAGCATGTTCGGGGTCAACGTGCTGATCGCTCGGACCGGCTACACCGGCGAGGATGGGTTCGAGTTGTTCTTCGACGCTCCCCACGCCGAGATGATCTGGACGCGCCTGCTGGCGCTGGGGGCGCCGGGGAGCGTGAAGCCCTGCGGCCTCGGCGCGCGTGACAGTCTGCGCTTCGAACCCTGTCTGGCCCTCTACGGCCACGAGATCAGCGAGACGATCAACCCCTACGAAGCCCGCCTGGGCTGGGTGGTGAAGCTCGATAAGGGCGACTTCGTGGGGCGCGAGACCCTGGCGGCGATCAAGGCCCGGGGACCAGCGCGCCGCCTGGCCGGCTTCGAGATGGTCGGGCGCGGAATCGCTCGTAGCGACTATCCGGTGCACGCCCTGAGCGGCGAGCGGGTGGGGCATGTCACCTCGGGGATGCCGGCCCCGACCCTGGGCAAGCCCCTGGGGATCGCCCTGGTACCCACTGCTCTGAGCGCCGAGGGCAGCGAGTTCGATGTGATCATCCGCGAGAAGCCCGTGCGCGCCCGGGTGATGAAGATGCCGTTCTACAAGCCGCGCTATAAGAAGGCGTAAGTCCCGACAACCCTGCGGAAGGGCAGGGGGAACCCCGAGTTCCCCTCTGTTCATATCCGACGCCCACGCGGCTGCGCGGCGCAACGCCAGCATGAAAATGGTTATTCCTGGGAGGGCTGCGCCCTCTCCAACCCTCCCCGCTGGCGGGTTGTTGCTGAGGGGGCTGCGCCCTCCCCTCAGGGAGGGGCGTGGGAACCCCGGGTTCCCCTCTGTTCATATCAGGAGTGCACCATGAGTACCATTCCGGCGGATCTCCGCTACAGCAAGTCGGACGAATGGGTACGGGTCGAGGGTGATGAGGTGGTGATCGGCATTACCGACTATGCCCAGGAACAACTCGGCGATATCGTCTACCTCGAATTGCCCCAGGTGGGCGCCACCTTCGCCCCCGGCGAGAGCTTCGGCGTGATCGAGTCGGTGAAAGCCTCGTCGGACCTGTACGCCCCCGTCGGCGGCGAAGTCACCGCCGTGAACAGCGCCCTGGAGCACGACCAGCAGCCGATCAATAGCGACCCCTATGGCGCCGGGTGGCTCATCCGCATGCGCCCCTCCGGTGAGGAAGAGGAATTGATGGACGCCGCCGCCTACGCCGCCTACCTCGAGGGGCGTAGCCATTAGCCGCCGGCCCGCCGATCGTCTGCCGCGGGCGCTCAGGTTAACCGCTCCGGCGGGTCGAAGGAAGGAGAAACTTCAGATCTCCACGCCCCTCCAACCCGACGAGCCTGGACGCGGGGAAGCCGGCTTCCCCACGGATCTGGCAGGGTGGCCCCGCGTGGGCCGCGCCCTCTTCGCGCTTTTGTGATGGATGTTCAAGATCCTGGATCGCATCGCTATGTCGCACTATATTTCGATCACCGAAGCTGAACGCGCCGAGATGCTGGCAGCCATCGGCGTCGCCTCCATCGAAGACCTGTTCGCCGATGTGCCCGCCGCGTGGCGCTTCCCGCGGCTTGACCTGCCCGAGCCACTCTCCGAGCCTGAGCTGATGGGCGAGCTGCGCGCCCTGAGCGACGCGAATGCCAATGCCTACAGCTACAGCATCTTTCGGGGCGCAGGGGCCTACAACCACTTTGTGCCCGCCGCAGTTGACCAGATCCTCCGCCGTGGCGAGTACTACACCGCCTACACGCCCTACCAGCCCGAAATCAGCCAGGGGACGCTTCAGGCGATCTTCGAGTACCAGAGCCTGATCTGCTCGCTTACCGGTATGGAGATCGCCAACGCTTCGCACTACGACGGCGGCACCGCCATCGCCGAGGCAGCCATCATGGCCCTCAACGTGGTACGCAACCGGCGCAAGATCGTGGTCGCCCGCGGTGTCAACCCCCAGTACCGGGCCGTGCTCCGCACCTACCTCCAGGCCCTCGATGTGCGCATTACCGGCGACGAGACCCCCAACGCCAGCCTCGAGGACGCGCTGGCCCTGGTGGACGAGCAGACCGCCCTGCTGATCGTGCAGAACCCCGACTTCCTCGGACGGCTGCACGACCTGCGCGGCCTGGCCACGCAGGTGCAGGCCCGCGGCGCGCTGCTCGGCGTACACTTCGACCCGATCGCCCTGGGCCTCTTCCAGACCCCCGGCGAGGTCGGCGCTGACATTGCCACCGCCGAGGGGCAGCCACTGGGCATCGGGTTGAACTTCGGCGGACCCTATCTAGGCATTTTTACCGCCAGGCAGAAATATGTGCATAAAATCGCCGGGCGGATTGTCGGCGTCACCCGTGATGTGGACGGGCGCCTGGCCTATGTGCTTACCCTGCGCGCCCGCGAACAGGACATTCGCCGCGAGCGGGCCACCAGCAACATCTGTACCAACCAGGGCCTGATGGCCCTGGCCGCGACGGTGTACATGAGCCTGCTGGGCCGGCAGGGTATGCGGCGCGTGGCCGAACTGTGTTACCACCGGGCGCACTACGCCGCCGCGCAGATCGCGGCATTGCCAGGTTACTCCGTGGACAGTGGCCCGTTTTTCAAGGAGTTCGTGGTGCGCTGCCCGCGACCTGTGGCTGAGATCAACGCCGCCCTGCGCGAGCAGCGTATCGTCGGCGGCTATGATCTGAGCGAGGACGAGCCGCACCTGGGCCACGCCATGCTTCTGGCCGTGACCGAGATGAACAGCAAGGCCGAGATCGATCGCCTCGTGGCGGCCCTGCGGGAGGCGGCGTAAGGAGCAGGGCGCGGAAAACGCCGGGTTCCCCGCCCTCCAACCGCTGCCGCGGGCGCAGCCCTCCCGGAAAACAACCCGCCAGCGGGGAGGGTTTGGGAGGGCGCAGCCCTCCCGGAAAACAACCCGCCAGCGGGGAGGGTTGGGGAGGGCGCAGCCCTCCCAAGAACAAATATTTTCATTCTGGTGTTGTGCGGCGCAGCCGCATAGACGGCTGAAGTGAACGACCCAGCATGCTCATCACCGACGCACAACTCGGGCGCCTCGTCGCCCACGCGCTGCCCGGCGCTCGCCTGCGCGAGGCGGAGCCGCTGGGCGAGCGCACGCTGCTGCTCGACCTGAGTGAGACACGGCGGGCCGTGCTGCGCCTGGGCGCGCCCCTCGATCCGGGCGCGGGCGATCCCCTGGCTGCCGAACTGGCGGCCCTGCGCGCTCTGCGCGCGGAGATCGATCTGCCCCTCCCCGAGGTGCTGGCCCACGACCTGCGCGGCGAGGCCGGTATGCCGTACCTGCTGCTGAGCTACCTCGAAGGCACGCCGCTGATCGAGGCGCTCGGGGCCCTCGACGAGGAGCAGCGCTATGGCGTGGGGCAGGCCCTCGGCGCGCTGCTGGCGCGGGTGCACCAGTACACGGCTCCAGCCTATGGCGCCCTCGACCCCGATGCCCCACCGGGCTACGGCGCCGAGAGTGGCCCCACCCCCGACGCGCGCGCTGACGAGGACGTCCGCTACTATCAGGCGCGCCTCGCCGCGGCCCTCGAGGCCGCTCAGGCCGCCGCTGAACTCGACGCCCGCGGCGCAGCGGCGCTGACCGCCTGGGCCGCTGAGAACGTCGTTACCACCGGGCGGCCTGCTAGCCTGACCCACGGCGATCTCCGCCCTGCCCGCGTGCTGGTGCGACGGCGCGAACGCCGCTGGAGCCTCGCCGGCCTGACCGGCTGGAGCTACGCCCTGGCCTGGCGACCCGCCTGGGACCATGTCGCGGTTATGGAGCATTTCGTCGGCCAGGATTATTTCAGCATTCGTGTTGGGTATGGCAATGCCTACGATACCACCACCGAGCGCCGCTACGATCAGGTGCGCGAATTCGCTCTGATCCCCTACCGCCTCGTCCTGTTCCTGGAGGCGGGGCGCGCCGACCTGGCCCTGGCATTGTCGCAGAACCTGGAGGAACTATGAGCGCCACCACGAGCCGCCTGCTCACTGTTGAAGAGTTCGCCGCGTTGCCTGCCAGCATCGCTCGGCGCGAGCTAGTGTGTGGCGAGGTGGTTGAAACGATGCCCCCCGGAGGTATACACGGTATTCTTGCCGCTCTGATTACCGCTGCTCTGATCCAGTGGAGCAAACAGCGCGGCGGTGGCTATGTCGGTATCGAGTCGGGCTTTGTCATCGAGCGAGATCCTGCCACAGTACGCGCACCCGATGTGTACTATGTGCGCGCCGAACGTATCCCGGCGACAGGAGTGCCCGAAGGCTTCTGGACCATTGCGCCCGATCTGGCCGTGGAGATTGTCTCACCGTCGGATACTGCGGAGGGTATCCACGATAAGGTCCGCGACTACCTGGCCGCGGGTACGGCTGCCGTCTGGGTGGTCTACCCCCGCAGCCGCAGCATCATTGTGCATACGCCCGACGGCCTTGCCCGAACCTGGGGGCCGGAAGGCTCTCTGGAAAGCCCGGAGCTGCTGCCGGGGTTTAGCCTGAGGATCGCCGATCTGTTTCGCTGAAGTCCGGCAGGCCGCGCTTGCGGCGCCCGGAGCGCGCGCCCGAGTATCGCGAGAAGCGGGCGCGAGAAAGGCAGGCGCCCTCGCGCCTCTCGCAATGTGGCGGGGCCTGGGGCGCGACCCGACAGCATCGGTTCACTCGTACTCAATAGCACGCGCAGAGTTCTTCAGCGCGGGCAAGATCTGCGTGCCATACCCGTTCTGGAAGCCGAATGACCTGGAAGGCATACAGCGATGGACACCTACGAACCGCACATTTACGAACTTTCTGCGCCGGGCAAGCACGGCGCCAACCTGCCGGGCCTCGATGTGCCCGAGGCGCCCCTGCCGGCAGCGTTGCTGCGCCAGGACGATATGAACGACTTCCCCAGCCTGACCGAACCCGAGGTCATTCGCCACTACACCCGTATCAGCCAGCGGAACTACGCCATTGACACCGGTTTCTACCCCCTGGGGTCGTGTACTATGAAGTACAACCCCAAGATCCACGAAGAAGCCGCGCGGCTCGCCGGCTTTGCCGCGGCGCATCCGCTCCAGGATGCCAGCCTGGCTCAGGGGGCGCTGCAACTGATGTACGAACTCCAGGAGTACCTGGGCGAGATCTCGGGTTTCGACGCCGTCTCACTGCAACCTGCTGCCGGGGCGCAGGGCGAGTTCGCCGGCATCCTGACCTTCCGCGCCTATCACCTGGATCGGAATGACCCGCAGCGCACCGAGGTGCTTGTGCCCGACGCAGCCCACGGCACCAACCCTGCCACTGCGGCCATGGCCGGTTTCAAGGTCGTCGAGGTGAAGAGCGACGCCCGCGGCAATGTTGACCTGGAGGATCTGAAGGCCAAACTCTCTTCGCGCACCGTAGGCATGATGCTCACCAACCCCAACACCCTGGGGCTGTTCGAAGAACACATTGTTGAGGTTGCGCGTCTGGTCCACGAGGCCGGCGGCTTGCTGTACGGCGATGGCGCCAACTTCAACGCTATCCTCGGGATTGCCAAACCGGGCGAACTCGGTTTCGACTTCATGCACTACAACCTGCATAAGACCTTCACCACCCCGCACGGCGGCGGCGGCCCCGGCTCGGGCGCGGTGGGCTGCACGGCGGCCCTGGCGCCCTTCCTGCCCGGTCCGCGCGTGCGCCGCGCCGAGAACGGCGCCTACGAGCTGTTCACTCCCGAGAAGAGCATTGGCCGTCTGAAGGTTTTCCACGGCAACTTCGGTATGCTGGTGCGCGCCTGGACCTACATCCGCAGCCTTGGCGCGGCAGGCCTGCGCGAGGTCAGCGAGACTGCCGTGCTCAACGCTAATTATGTGCGCGTCATGCTCAAAGATCTCTACCCGCAGGCGATTGACCGGATCTGTATGCACGAGACGGTGTTGAAGGGTCAGGTTCCCGGCGCGCAGGGGGTGCGCACGCTTGATATTGCCAAGCGACTGATTGATTATGGCTTCCATCCGCCGACGGTCTACTTCCCCCTGATCGTGCCCGAGGCGTTGATGATTGAGCCGACCGAGACAGAGAGTAAGCGCACCCTCGATAGCTTCATCCAGGCTATGCGCCAGATCGCCCGCGAGGCGGTCGAGACGCCCGACGTGCTCCATGAGGCGCCGACAAAGGCGCCCGTGCGCCGCCTCGATGAGGTGCGCGCCGCCCGGCAGCCGGTGTTGCGCTACGATGCCGAGGCGTTCGCCAGGATCCGCGAGGAAGGCGCCCGGTGAGCGGCGCAGGTGTGAGTCTGTTCCTCTCCTGTTGCCGGCCTGCCGGGAGGGAATGCGTAGCCCACCATCCAGATCCAAGCAAGCGAGCCTCATATGCGTTATTACCTGTGGCTTCCGGCACTCCTCCTCGCCCTGACCCTTACCGCATGCGCTCCCGCCCCGCCGCCAGATGTTCCCACTTCTACGACAACTGGCGGTATGACCACACCGACCGGCGTCAGCAGCGCGCCGACCGCCACGCCGCCCTCGTCTCCCACCACTCCACCGGCGTCGCCGCCATTGCCCACGGGCACACCGGCGTTGCCCACCACCCGTCTTGATCCGGCGACAGCGGGCCGGATCGCCCGGGTCGGCAGCGTGGGCCTGGGGGGCTTCATCAGCCTGGCTGTGCATGGCGATACGCTGCTGGCAGGCACGACCGCCGGCATCGCCTGGCTGCGCCTTCCCGATCTCGACCTGGTGCGCTTCGAGGCTGTAGGCCCCGCCTATGACCTCGTCCTCTCGCCCGACGGCGCGCTGCTGGCCCATAGCGCTCCTGCCGGCACTGACCAGGGGCGCACCGTCTTGCGCCGCGCCGCCGACGCCGCGCCGCTGGCCGAACTCCAGGGAAGCGCCCCGCGCTTCGCTCCCGATGGACAGACCCTGACCACCAGCAGCCCCTTCTACGAGCTAGCGGGTGCCACCTGGTTATGGCGCGCCGCCACCGGCGCGCCCATCGCCGAACTGGTCGGCAGCGCGCCACGCTTCAGCGACGATAGTCGCTACATTGCCACGGTTGAGACCAGGCTCGAAGATCCGTCTACGACACGAGTCTACCCGACAGGTGGCCAGCAGCCGTTGCTGGAAGCCGAGGGCGAAACGCCGGCCTTCAGCCCCGACAGCAGCCTGGTGGCCGTGGTTCAAGACGCGCAGGTGGCGGTGTACCGCTTGCCCGACGGCAAGCGGACGACGGGACTGCCCGGCAGCTTCGTGTCGGCCGTGGCCTTTAGCCTCGATAGCCGGGAATTGCTCAGTGTCGAAGGCCCGGATCTGATCGTGTGGGACATTGCTACCGGGCGCGAACGGCGCCGTCTCCCAGAGGTGAACCGCGCTGGCGAGTTGCCGCCTTCCGAAGAACCGCGCTTCGCTCCCCGGCGTGACAGCCTCGCCACCCTGATGCCGCTCCTCGGCGATTGTCCGCCCGGTGGCGCGCGCATCAGCGCCACCGCTGACGGCGCCGTGCTCTACGAGGACGAAGCCAGCGTCAGTGTCGCCTACGCCCCCAATGGCGCGCGCATCGCTCTGGGGCGCAACGGCCAGGCGCGCGTGGTTGACCTGGCCAGCGGCGCCGTCGCGGAGCGCGACCTGCCGGAGTACACCGGGATCGCGTTTGGCCCCGACGGCGCGACGCTGGCCCTGACGACGGTCGTCAGCGATGAGCAAAGCCGGCTGGTGGGTCGGGTGGAACTGTGGAACCTCATCACGGGCGCGCGTCGCGCGGTGCTGGCAACGGCGCCCGAGGATTTCGTCTTCGACCTGAGCCGGCTACGCTTCAGCCCCGACGGGCAGCGCATCAGCGCCCTGGCGCGCTACGGCTGCGCTGCCATCGGCTTCAGCAAAATCATCACCTGGAACACGGCAGACGGCGTGATGGTGAGCGAGATAGCCGACCTGCCACCCGTGGTTGACGAGACCGGCGTCCCGATTGACAGCGCCCCAACGGTGCTGGCCTTTGCCCCCGATGGCTCGACGGCGGCCTGGCGCGACCCGGAGGGCAAGCTAATGCTGCGGCGCCCGAGCGGAGCGGAACAAACACTCGAGACCCCAACCGACCCGACGGCCCTCGCCTTCACAGACGACGGAGCTACCCTGGCGATAGGCACGGCCGCAGGCGACGTGTGGCTGCTGACCGTGAGGGATAGGGCGCTACGCAGCATCGATCGCGTCGAGGGATCGGTGGAGGCCCTGAGCCTCAGCGGCGATGCAACCCGCATGGTCGGGCTTACGAACGGCGAGGCCTGGATCTGGGAACTCGAACGCGGCGCCCGACTGGCCCGCTGGTCGGTAGCCCGGGAAGCCACCGAGCCGCACCTCAGCGCCGATGGGGAATTGCTGCTGGTAAACACCCCGACCGGTCCCGTCTTCTACGCAGCGGCCAGTGGACAACCGGTAGGCAAGCTTGAGGTCCCGGCAAGCGCGCTGACGCTCGATCCGGGGCAGCGCCTTGCGGCGACCATCACCGGGGGGCGCGCGCTGCTCTGGGGGATTCTGTCACGCTAGGGGCCCATGAGCGGGGCGCACATCGCCGCGATGAACATGGGGTATCTCTGCGAGGGTCGCCCCCTCCCTGGCCCTCCCCCGCTGGGGGAGGGAACCGGGCGCCTCCCCGCAGGGAGGGGTGCGGTGCCGTCTGGATCGCCCAGCGCCTGGCGGACGACGGCGCCTCCCCGCCGGGAGGGGTGCGGTTCGACAGGCTCACCGCAGGTGGAAAAACGTGGTTTTCCCCTCCCTCTGCCCGCAGCCGTTCCAGTGGACGGCGCACACGCGTACTGTTGAGCAGATAGCCAGAACAAACAGCCAGCATATGGGTGTCACCGAGGCTTTTGATCTTCTGATAGCACGGCTTTCAGACAGCAGCGAGAGTGGCTGGGCCGCCTGGTCGCCTGGCGAGGTGGCGGCCACACTGGTTGCATTGCGGGATAAACAGATGCTTTCGGAGGCTGATAAACGCGACCTGAGAGCGCTCCTGGCGCCAACAGGACCGGTACAGGAGATTGCCATAGCCAGTAACTGGCACGACGACTATATGAAGTGCGCGGCGGCGCTTGATCTCTATGCCCTGTAGCCTCCATACGTCAGCGACGTACATCTGTCCTGCCTGGAGATTGGTGACCTCGCGAAGACGTTTACGTGGCGCGCGATACAGTCGGAGGCGGATATGACGGGAGATGCCGGACCGCAGGAAGATTTCGGCTGCCGGCGTTGCTGGCCCTCCAGCGCGGATGCCGCGTGGGAGGCCCGCAGCGCGCTCACTCACGTGGCGGATGTGATCGACGAGTCGCATTTTCACGTCATGATCCTCGCGTGTTCTGATTGCGCTCAGCGCTTCCTTTCGATATTCACAGAGACAGTCGACTGGATGGGCGGCGACGATGCGCAGTCCTGGAAGCTCCTGCCGATCACGGCGACGGAAGCTGCCGACCTCGTTCAGCAGCGAGACGCGTTGACCGAAGCCAGGCTCAATGCGCTGGGGGCTGGCCGGCGCTGCCTGTGGCGCGATCACCCGACGGCGGAAGCGCCGCGCACCTTCTGGTGGACCGGCATCACCTGCGGTCTGCACGACTGACGCTGCTGGCGCGAGCAATGCCGGACGGAGCAGGTGAAACCCTTTGAAGGGCGCAGCCTTCCAGGAGGATCGTTTTTCATTGCTGTAGTATGCGGCGCATCCGCACAGGTTTCTGGTTACGCGTTGGTTGCCGATGCTCGACATGATATGCGCAGCAGTACGCAGTCGAACCTCCAGCCAGAGGATCTTCGCCTGCATCAGGGCATGTGAGACCGCCCACACAGGTCAGATAGACTGCATAGGCTGTGAGCGCGCGCCGGGCGTTTGGACTGTGGAGATGCTGGCTATTTCGTAGTTGGGTGCTTCTGTAACGTCGTCGTAATTGACAAATAGTACAAATACATAGGGTTGCATTTATATGGAGGTAGACATGCTTGACAATAACGTTATTCGTCAGCTAATTATAGAAGGCAAAAACGTCGATTTTCAAATGTATTATGATGCATGTCAAACATATAGCTCAAAGACCTTTTTCCTTTTCCTGCAATATTTAATTCAGCGACCTAAAAATAGTAGTGTTTCATCAGACACACTACAACGTTACGTGCTTGACGAAACTAAAAAGCACGGAGTGCGGATTGAAAAGAAATTCAATGTAGCTGCTCAATCTTTCGGGGTGACGGTCAGGGAGCAGGCGCGAATGAGGCGCCGAGGTTGAGCGCCTGCGCCCGTTCGGCGATCAGATCGGCCAAGGATGGCAGCTGCATCGCACCCGAAATCCGGTCCTGGATGTAGGCGTAGAAGCTGACCCCCAGCTTCTTGGCCGTCTCGACGATCGTCATGCCGGTGTCCCAGGCCTTCGCACCTGCCGCCGTACGCGGGCCGCCGCTCACCAGGCGCTTGCGCACCCGCGCCCGACAGGCCAGCTCCGAGGCGTTGTTGTGCAACGGGATCTCCGGGTGCGCGAGCACCTGGAGCAAGGCCACCTTATTCGCCCGTGTCTTGGCGATGCGGGCGTCCAGTTCGTCGTAGCCCGTCACCCGCGCAAACAGCTCATCAAAGGCCGCCTCCAGACGTACCCGCTTAGCCTCGCCTGGCTGCTCTCGGTAGGCCAGCAACTCCCGATAGAAGGACCAATAGTCCTCTTTGAATGTTCGCAACGCCTCCAGGTGCGTCCAGAAGCGTGGACGCAGCTTGGTGTAGTGACGCGCGTCGTGCACCCAGCACAGCGCCAACGCCTCGGTCAGCCAGACACACTGCGGCGCATCGTCGCACAGCAGCAACGCGATGACCGGGAACTCGACCTCGGCGTGGTAAGCCGCAATCGTCAGCGCCTCGCGGATCCAGGTCTGCTGGCGCGGGCCGGCGTTGGGGACATACTGGTGCAGCAAGCTCGTGAACGTCGCCTCGGAGAGCACCTGGTCGCGTGGGAGGTGGGCGAGGTTGCGCCGCACTCCCGCCGAGAGCTGCAGGCGCGCCAGGTAGGCGTCCGCCTCATCATTGAGCAGGTAGGTACGCGGGCGCTGGTTGCGCAGGGCATCCAGCACATCCAGCCGGCTCTTGCCGGGTAGGGTGTGATAGACCGATGCCGGCGGGGTGCTCAGCACGTGACAGTGATGGGGCTTGCCGTTGACCCGGGTGGCCGTGTCGTCGCTCTGCTGCCAGGGCGAGGCGGCCAGCGCCGCCTCGGCAATGGCCTCCTTCTCGGCGTGCAGGGCTTCCTGCTGCGCGATCAGCATGTTGGAGATCTGGCCCTCGGAGATCTGGATGCCGGTATGGTGCAGCAACTCGGCGATCTTCAGCTCGCTCATGTGGCTGGCGAAGTACCAGATCCAGACCAGAGCCTTGAGCGTGGGTCCGAACTGGCCATCGTAGCCAGGGGGGAGGTCGGCAAGGTAGGTGCGCCCTTGGCTGGGGGAGTACCACTTCGCCTTGCGGAAGCGCACATTGTCGGTGCGGAAGACCACGTCCTGGACGATGACCTCCTCATAGCCCTTGAACTCGGCGTCCGGAGGCAGCAGCTCGGGGTCGACCGCGCGCGTCTCCTCGCGGTCGATGGGGATGGTGGGGTTCTTGGCTGCCTTGACCCGCCCACGGGGGACACGCCGCTCAGCCTCGGAGGAGTGGTCTGCCGGCTCAGGGCGACGGACTGGTACCTTGGGACGGCCCTGCTCACCCTTCAGCCGGTTGTTCTCATCGCGCAGGCGCTGGTTCTCTTCCCGCAACTGCTGGTTCTCGGCGCTCAGTTGCTCGACG
>FWPV01005193.1_pt1 | contig 26340 bp, 21 predicted proteins | sample 2228371 | NCBI WGS metagenome assembly FWPV01 (sample SAMEA103939776, study PRJEB20133) | metagenome
TGTGCCAAGACAGACACAAGTCCCCTTCCAGCACCTGACCTTGTGCCCCCCGCCACACCCTGCTGTCCAGTGGTGAGTTTACCCTGAGCGCAGCGAAGGGAGGCCGTCCCGGGGAGCCAGACAGTCAACGCCCTACCGGCTTCCGGTAGGGCGTTTGTCGTTGTTACGGTCAATCAGGCCCCGGTGTGATGGGAGATTTTGGGATGGTTCCGTGGTTTGTCTACATCTGTCGGCGTCAGGGGAGGCTCTACACAGGCATCACCACCAACCTCGAGCACCGCATGGCCCAGCACAAAGCCGAACTGCTCTATCACGAGAAACACGAGGACAAACACAGCGCCGCCCGAAGAGAAAGACAAATCAAGGGCTGGCGCCGGGACAAGAAACTGGCCCTGTGCCAAGACAGACACAAGTCCCCTTCCAGCACCTGACCTTGTGCCCCCCGCCACACCTGGCTCTCCAGGGGTGAGTTTACCCTGAGCGCAGCGAAGGGAGGCCGTCCCGGGGAGCCAGTAAATAAACGCCCTACCGGCACTCGGTAGGGTACACCCGCTTGGAGGTGCAAGTCCTCTGCGCGCCTGACAAGTGTCAAGCGACACCCAGATTCACGAAATAAGGTGACACCTACTTTTACGACTCGGCCTCCCGCCAGGCTCAGGCTTTGATGCACATTCTCGAACGCGGGAGCATCAACATTCAGGCATTTGTGGCGCTCTGCCCGGAGGTCAACCGGCGCACACTCCAGCGAGACCTGAAAGGCATGGTGGAAAAGAGCCTGCTCGTGGAGCGGGGAACCAGCCCACGGATCCCACGAAGCGGTACCGGTTGTCGGAAGGGGAGCTATGACAAGCTATGACAAGTTGCGCGCTGCTGCTGTGACACGACCCACGCCGGACCGGACAGCCCGGACCCAAGCGGAAATCCGAATCAGCACCGTTTTCGCCCCCTCGAGGATGTGCAGCCCTTTCGGCCCCTCAAAACAGGAGCGTACGCGAGGCAGGGGCCCACGGCCGTGCGCCCCTGCCGCAAAGACGCCCGAAATCGAAGGGTCGTCTCCTTGCCATGAAGGATTCATCAAGCGCCAGAGACGGCCCGGGATTTATCGTCAGCGCTTGGGGCGGCCATGGTGCTGGGTTCAGGAACGTTCACAGGCCTATTCGCATTCCTGGAACCGATCCATGCAATCCGCATGGAGGCTCTCGACACGGGAAATGAATTCACGGTCGCATTTCTGCGCGTAGGAATCGCTACGGTCATGGCGACGTTTGTCAGACACGGAAGCAACCTCCTTCCATTTTGAAATGGGTTGCCGAAATGGAGCATCCGAAACCACGACCTTGCAGCAAATCGGGTTTCACGATCACATCATTCGCGGCCGTGGCGGATATGAACGCATCGCGGCCCTTATCGTCGAAAATCCAGCCCGATGGCGAAAGGACAGGTATTACCGCTCCCAATCCGACCTGCACTGCACCACCCGCAGCAAGACCGTGAGCGGATTTTCAAACGGCTGGAGTCCTGCACACCAGTTCAGAGTGATCCTGACAAGGCTCTCTAGATATACTCGCGAACGTTGCTGCTGGCTCAGGGATCAAGTATATTGACCAAATCTCCCATGGCCTTAAGTCGTATGAGCAACTGGCAGCGCCCCGCACAATGGTTTCCGGCCGGCGCAGACATGGAGTAAGACTAGGCGAAATGCATTGGGCGGGTGGCTCTGTTTTTTGTGCCAGGAGTTCAGATTGATCATTCGAGGCGACGGCTTGAAATCATGAGAAAGAAGCATTGCATTGGGTTGTCGAAAGAAACGACTTGGGAACACGATCATGAGTGAATACCAATACTACGAGTTCTTGGCCATCGACCGGCCGCTGACTGCGGAGGAGATGGCGGAGCTGAGGACGCTTTCAACTCGGGCCACGATCACGCCGGTCAGCTTCACCAACGAATATAATTGGGGCGACTTCAAGGGCGACCCCGGCCAGCTGATGGAGCGCTATTTCGATGCTCATGTCTATGTGGCCAGCTGGATGACGGCCATTTTCATGGTGCGCTTGCCCATGGAGGCATTGACCAAAGAGACGGCTAAGGCCGTGGCCGTTCCTTACCTGTTGGATATCAAGGCCACCAGGACCCATTGGATCATGACCTGGTGTTTAGAGGAGTCGGAAAACTACGACCGCTTCGGCATGGATGACGGCCGCGGCTGGATGGCGCGTCTGGCCCCGGTGCGCGATGAACTCTTGCGCGGGGACTTGCGCAGCCTGTACATCGGCTGGCTGAAGGCCGTGGCCGGGGAGATGATGGATGACGATGAGACGGAGCCCTTGGTTGTGAGTGGATTGGGGAACTTGACGGCGGCCCAACAAGCTTTGGCCGAATTTCTCGAGGTGGACCCGGACCTGTTGGCCGGTGCCGGCATGGGGAGCCCGACGGCTCCGGAACCGGAAATGTCGCCACAGGAAATGGATAAGTGGATCAATGCCCTGCCAAGAAAAGAAGTCCATTCGATCCTGAAACAATTGCTGGAGGGCCAAGGGCGGCAGGCCGAACGGTCCATCAGGAACCGGTTCACATCCTGGCGGCGCGGCCTACAGACGGGCAATACCGACGCACCGTGGGAGAATTGCGGCAGAACGCCGAAAAGGCCCGTCTCATCCGGTTCGAAAAGGAAAAGCGGGACCGAGAGGAACAGGAGATCAAGCGCCGTGAGAAGCGCAAGACGTATCTGAAAAACCTGTCCAGCAATTTTCCCAAGGCTTGGGCGTCGGTGAGAGAACCCGTCGAGCGCGGATCGGGACGGGGGTATGACGAAGCCTGCCGCCTACTCGTCGACATCGCCGAAGCCTATGAGTTGTTTGCGACCAAAGAGCAATTCCAAAAGGAATTGGAAAAATTCATGGCCGGCCACCTGCGGCGCAAGGCGCTGATTCAACGGTTGGTGAAGGCTGGTATCTGGAAAGGCCAATGAAAGAAGGGAGATTTCTCGAAAATGGACATCCCGCGGATATTCAACGTCACCGAAAGCGCTCACCGCATCCACAACCCGATCACACCCGAGAAGCTCGCCACTCTCGGCGCGGCGCTGCGTCTGGAATCAGGGGCCCGGGTGCTCGACCTCGGCAGCGGTTCGGGGGAGATGCTGTGCACGTGGGCGCGCGATTACGGCATCATCGGAACCGGCATCGACATGAGCTCGTTGTTCACCGAGCAAGCGAAACGCCGTGCTGAAGAACTCGGCGTCACCGATCAAGTCAAGTTCATCCATGGCGATGCCGCCGGCTTTGTCGCCGACGAAAAGGTCGATGTGGCGGCCTGTGTCGGTGCCACGTGGATCGGTGGAGGAGTAGCCGGTACGATTGAGCTTCTGGCGAGGAGCCTCCGCACCGGAGGAATCATCCTTATCGGCGAGCCCTATTGGCGGCAGTTACCGCCGACGGAAGATGTTGCCAAGGGGTGTCTTGCCAACGCCATCTCCGACTTCCTCGTGCTTCCGGAACTTCTCGCGTCATTCGGCCGCCTTGGCTATGATGTGGTTGAAATGGTTCTGGCTGACCAAGATGGCTGGGACAGATACGAGGCGGCCAAATGGCTCACCATGCGCCGATGGCTTGAAGCCAATCCCGAGGACGCGTTAGCGAAAGAGATTCGAGCCCTACTGACCTCGGAACCCGAGCGCTACGCCGCTTATACGCGTGAATACCTGGGCTGGGGGGTGTTCGCGCTGATGATGCGGTGATGCGTTGTGGCATTCGGCGGAGATGGGGAAATGCGATGCAACGCCGCTTCCGCCTCACGGGCAACGGCCGGCTCTTTGACAACCCGTTGATAGTGAAGGTTTTCGGTACATTGCGGGAAAAAGAGAAGGGTGATTAAGGTGAGCGGGCCCCGGTGCTCGAGGCCCATCACGCGACGCACATCGAGGGCGCGCGTTTGACTCCCGACCAGTCTTACTTTAGGCGGTCGGATCGTGGTGCAACGTGGTCGTTGTGGATATGCGGTGGTGGAAAGGCGAGGCGTGCTTGTTCGGATGGTGTTGAACGAATGCTTGGCCTGTGAGGTCGTATGGAAAGTCTGAAAGGAGGCGAGAGCCCGATACCCCGGAACAACCTCGACGTCGATAGACTCTCCCGCGCCCAAGGGTGTCTGCTGGGTCAGCTTGCTGGAGATTCCCTTGGCAGCCTGGTCGAATTTCGTTCTCAGGAAGACATCCGACGGGAATATCCCAACGGTGTCCGGGAACTTACCGACGGGGGGACTTGGAACACCCTTGCCGGCCAGCCAACCGATGATTCCGAGATGGCGTTGGTGCTGGCCCGTATGCTGGTGGACCAGAGGCAGTACGACCCGGAAGAAGCCCGGAAGTCTTACGTCTACTGGCTTGATTCCGGACCTTTCGACTGTGGCATGACCGTCTCAAGTGGGCTTCGCGGTCGACCCAACCCTGACAGCCAGGCCAACGGGGCCATGATGCGGATCAGCCCGCTGGGCATTTTCGGAGCCAAACATGACTTGGAGCATGTGGCCGAGTGGGCGCGACAGGATGCCGCGATCACCCATCCCCATCCGGTGTGCCGGCAAGCCAACGCTTTGTTCACCATGGCGATTGCCCATGCCGTCCGCCACGGGTGCGATGCGCGAAACCTGTATCGCCGGATCGCGACCTGGGCGGAAGAAATGAAGGTGGATCGAGATCTGCTGAATGTGGTCCGGAAAGCCGCCGAAACACCTCCCACCGATTATGTTCAACGGCAGGGTTGGGTCCTTACGGCATTCGGAAACGCCCTATGGCAGCTTCTGCATGCTCCGAATTTGGAAGAGGCCGTGGTGGACACCGTCATGCGCGGCGGAGACACGGACACCAACGCCGCCATCTGCGGCGCGCTTTTGGGTGCGGTGTGGGGCCGGAGCGCGATTCCCGACCAATGGACCGAATGCGTGCTGAACTGCCGACCAGCTGCCGGACAACCGCATGTGCGCCGCCCTCGCCCGAAGTGCTTTTGGCCCGTGGACGCTTTGGAACTGGCGGAGCGTTTGGTCGGCCGCGATGGCCCGGAGGAATCGGATGCCGGGGAGAGGTGATTCAACGCCTCTTCCGGCCCCCTAATGATGCTCGGGGCCGGCGTTAGCAAACGGAAGGTCCTTCGGGCCCTGAATGCGGCGGGGACACGAAGGAGCCGAAGGTGCCCGGGATGAGTGAGCCTTGCGGGCAGGAATCGCGAGGGACCGTCACCCTTTATGTTCCGCGATCAGGCGGTCCCTCAATGCTTTGAGCCGGCTGCTGATTCCCACCTTGTAGATGTGCGGATTTTCAAAGCGCTTGTATTCCGCTGGGAGCCGTTCGAGGCGCTCCCGGGCGTACCGCGCCGTCTGGGCCAGGGAAGGCGGATCATGGGCGACCTTTCCGCGCTCCATCACCAGGTGAAGCGACGGTTCGGTATCATACGGTGCGATGGGGAAGGACTGAAACGGAACAAAAGGGTGATGCATCTCGGCGATGGCTTCCTCGCCGGCGAGTCCCACCACGTCGGCACCCACAAAAAAGCCTTGGTCGTCGATGGTGCGCCATACCTGCTTTTGGCTCGGCAGGGTGATCTTGGAGATATTTTCCGAAAGCTTGATCACCGGCCGATCACCGGCCTGCGCCAACTTGTAGACCCCGTCCAGCGCCGCATCGGGCCGTCCGGTGACCAGGCTGGTCCCCACGCCGAAGACGTCAATGGGCGCCCCTTGGGAGATCAGGCTTCGGATGACATATTCGTCCAGCTGATTGGACGCGGCGATCTTGACGTAGTGCAGGCCCGCTTCGTCGAGCATGGCGCGGCTTTTCTGGGCGAGGTAGTTCAGGTCTCCACTGTCCAGGCGGATGCCCTTCAGGCGGCGGCCTTGTTTTTCCATCTCCTTCGCCACGGTGATCGCGTTGGGCATGCCGCTTGCCAGCGTGTTGTAGGTATCCACCAACAAAACGCAATCGTCCGGGCGGGCGGCGGCGAAACTGCGAAAGGCTTCGAGTTCGCTTTCGTAGCTCTGCACGTAGGAGTGGGCCATGGTGCCGGACGCCTTCAAGTTGTAGTCTCTGGCCGAGTGGGTGTTGCTGGTGGCATTGAACCCGCCGATGATGGCGGCGCGGCTCGCATGGTAGCCGCCCAGTCCCTGCGCGCGGCGCAACCCAAAATCGATGAGCACCCGATCCCCGGCCACGAGTCTCATGCGGCTGGCCTTGGTGGCGATCAGCGACTGAAAATTGACGATATTGAGGAGCACCGTTTCGACGAGCTGCGTTTCGATCAGGTTGCCTTCCACCCTAAGGACGGGCCGTGTCGGGAAGACCACATCCCCTTCCGGGGGGGCATAAACGGAGCCCGTGAACCTGAAGTCCCTCAGGTAAGCCAGGTAGTCCGGGTGGAAGGACTGCGCCCTCAGAAAATCCAGGTCCTCTTTGTCGAAACGGATGCTTTCCAGCACCTGCAGGAGATCCGGGAGGCCGGCGAAGATCGTGTATCCGCCTTCGAAGGGATTCTTGCGGAAAAAGTAATCGAAGACGGCGGGTTCATCCTTGCGGCCGGCCAGAAAGTAGGCCTGCCCCATGGTGAGTTCGTACTGGTCGGTATAGGTTGCTGTAAGATCACAGATCATGGCGTCAGCGGTCCTTTCCGTATCGGTTGAGGAATGATTCGGTGATCCGCCGGAGGTCTTCGGGCAGGACGGCCAGGACTTTCGCCTGGACGTCCGGGGCGGCCGGGCCGTCGTAGGCTTCCGCGACGGCGCCGACGATGCCCGTAAGCCTCTTCGGTGAGGACTCGCCTTCCATCAAAACTAACACATCCGCCCATGTCTTCAATACAACGACGTCGAATACAATCGATGCATCGCGCGGGTCGCGTTCCTTTCGCAGATGGAACCAGCCTCAGAAATGCGGGAGTTGTCCAGGATACCTGTGGAAAGGTGGGTCGAATCATGGAAGAATAACTTTCAGGATGATGCGGCGGCTGCTTCGACCCCTTACACGAGGATGCCCCATGGAGCTGACCTTTGATCAGGGGGTGGTGCTCAGCATTCTTTCGGCTACGCTGATTCTTTTTGTCTGGGGCCGCTGGCGCTACGACCTGGTGGCCCTGGCCGCCCTGCTGCTGGTATTCCTGGCCGGCTTGGTCCCGGCCGAACAGGTGTTTGAGGGATTCGGACACCCGGCGGTCGTCACGGTGGCCGCGGTCCTGATCCTCAGCCGCGGGCTGCTCAACGCCGGTGTGGTGGACGCCCTGTCGCGGTTTCTCGCGCGGGTGGGAAACCGTCCCGTGGCCCAGGTAGCTTCGATCACCGGCATTGTCGTCATCTGTTCCGCCTTCATGAACAACGTGGGGGCGCTGGCGCTCATGCTTCCCGTGGCGATCTGGATGTCCCGCCAAAGCGGCCGGTCGCCGTCTCTGCTGCTCATGCCCCTGGCGTTCGGTTCCCTGCTGGGCGGCCTGCTCACCCTGATCGGAACGCCTCCCAACATCATCATCGCTTTGTATCGAGCCGAAACCGGCGCGTCCGCCTTCGGCATGTTCGACTTCACCCCCGTGGGGTTGGGCGTGGCCGCGGCCGGGCTGCTCTTTATCGCCCTCTTGGGCTGGCGCCTTACGCCCCAGCGGGAGGGGCAAAGGGCGCCGGAGGAGCTGTTCGAGATCGAGAACTACATCACCGAGATGTTCGTTCCCCAGGATTCCGAATTCGTCGGCAAGACCATCCACCACCTGAGCGCTGCCATGGAGGAGGAAACGGAGGCGACGGTGGTCGCGCTGATCCGGGGGGAGCGCCACATACCGGTCCCGTCCTCGTACGAGTTCATCCGGGCCGGCGACATCGTGATGGTGGAGGCGGCTCCCGAAGATATGGAGGCGCTGATCCACCGGCTCGGCCTGGAACTGGCCGAGTGCAAGGGGGACTGCACGGACATCCTGGGTTCGGAGCATATCCGCCTCATGGAGGCGGTCATTCCGCCGGATTCGCCGCTTCCCGGAAGAACGGCGGCCGGCCTGAACCTGCGCCGCAACTACGGGGTCAACCTGCTGGCGGTCGCCCGCCGAGGCCGGCGGCTCACGCGACGCCTGGGCCGGACGGAGTTCATCGTCGGCGACATCCTCCTGTTGCAGGGTAGCGAGGAATCCCTCCAGGAGGTCCTCCAGGTCTTCAAATGCCTGCCCCTGGCGGAACGGGGGCTCCGGGTGGGCCAACCCCGAAAGGTCTTGCTGGCCGTCGCCATCTTCGGAACCGCCGTGCTTGTCTCCGCCCTGAACCTGCTGCCGGTCCAGATCGCTTTCGTCGCCGCTTCGGTGATCATGGTGCTGGTGGGGCTGGTCTCGCCGGGAGACATCTACAAGAGCATCGACTGGCCCATCATCGTCCTCCTGGGAGCCCTGTTTCCCTTGGGCTACGCGTTGGAAAGCACCGGCGGCGCCCATCTGATCGCGGGAAGACTCCTGGTGCTGTCGGAACGATTTCCGCCCTGGGCCGCCCTGGCGGCGCTCTTGGTGGGAACCATGCTGCTCTCCAACGTGGTCAATAACGCCGCCGCCGCCGTCTTGATGGCCCCCATCGCCGTCACGCTGGCCCAGGGGATGGGCGTGTCGACGGATCCGCTCCTGATGGCGGTGGCGGTGGGAGCCTCCTGTGCCTTTCTAACACCCGTGGGGCATCAATCCAATGCGTTGGTCATGGCTCCGGGGGGGTATCGCTTCGGCGACTACTGGCGCCTGGGCCTTCCCCTGTCGATGGTGGTCACGGCGGTCGCTGTGCCCCTCATTTTGCGTTTCTGGCCGATGACAGCGGAATGAACCGGTGGGTCCCGGGGAGCCTGGCTTCCTGCGGATCACAGCAGCCGGGCCGAACAGGAAAGAGGAGCGGAATCATGAGCCAATACAACCTGGATCGGATATTCCATCCACGCAAGGTCGCGGTGGTGGGGGGCAGTGAACGGCCGGGAAGCATCGGAAACGCCCTCATGAAGAACCTCATCGAAGGTGGATTCCCGGGAACGATTCTCGCGGTGAACCCCAAGTACAAGAAAGTGCACGGCCTATCCGTCGCAAAGTCCGTGTCCCATCTGGAAGTGGGGGTGGACCTTGCGGTCATCGCCACGCCGATTCAGACGGTTCCCGGCATCGTGCAGGAATGCGTTGAAAGAAGGGTGGCCGGGGCCATTGTCATTTCGGCCGGCGGGAAAGAAATCGGGGACAAGGGGAGGGAGATCGAACGGCAGATCCGGGAAACGGCCCATGCGGGCGGGCTTCGTATCGTGGGTCCCAACTGCCTGGGGATCATTCGGCCCGGCGGAAATCTCAACGCCAGTTTCGCTTCCGAAATGCCCGATCCCGGCCGTCTGGCTTTCGTCTCGCAAAGTGGAGCCATCTGCACGGCCATATTGGATTTCGCCCTGCAGGAGCACATCGGATTCAGCCACTTCGTCAGCATCGGTTCCATGGTCGACGTCGATTTCGGGGACCTCGTGGATTACCTCGGAAACGATTCCTCGGCCGAGAGCGTTCTGCTTTACATCGAGAGCCTGACGAATTTTCGAAAGTTCATGAGCGCGGCGCGGTCGGTGTCCCGCGTCAAGCCTGTCATCGTGCTGAAGGCGGGACGAAGCGAAGCCGGCGCCCGGGCCGCGGCGTCCCACACCGGCGCCATGGCCGGCGAAGACGCGGTCTATGACGCCGCCTTCAAGCGAGCCGGGATCGTGCGTGTGGACACCATCCAGGACCTGTTCGATTGCGCCGAACTGCTGGCGAAGCAGCCGCGCCTCCGGGGGTCCCGCCTGGCCGTCGTGACCAACGGCGGCGGGCCCGGCGTGATGGCCACCGACACCCTCGCCCGATATGGTTTGGAGCCGGCGGAACTTGATCCTGAAACCGTGTCGAAGCTCGATGCCTTTCTGCCGCCTTTCTGGAGCCGCGGCAATCCCATCGACATCCTGGGAGACGCTTCTGCGGAGCGCTTTCGGCGCACGCTGGAAGTCTGCTTCGAAGCGAAAAACATCGACGCCGTCTGCGTCATCCTGGCACCCCAGGCCATGACGGATCCCCTTTCGGTGGCCGAGGCGCTGGCCACGGTGACGAAAGGGCGACGTTACCCGGTCTTCGCCTGCTGGATGGGCGGCAAGAGCATCGAACAGGCCGTGGGGGTCTTGAACAGGGCGGGAGTGCCCACTTACAGGACACCGGAGCGGGCGGTCAGGGCTTTTCTCTACATGGTTGAATACGCCGGGAACCTGGCATCCGTCCTGGAAATCCCGCCCAAGCTGACCCGGAACATCGCCTGTGACCAGGACAAGGCGCGGCGAATCATGGCCGGTGCGCCAGAAGAGGGCTTTCTGTCGGAATCGGACGCCAGGGAGCTCCTTTCCGCCTACGGACTTCCCGTCATCCGGACGGACCGGGCACCGAACGAAACGGAAGCGGTACGCCTGGCTCGCGATATGGGCTTTCCCCTGGTCATGAAGCTGGAATCCGCGGACATCACCCACAAGACCGACGTGGGCGGGGTGCGCTTGGATCTGCGCTCGGACGGGGATGTCCGTGCCGCTTTCCTTCAGATCGTGGAATCGGCGCGCCGCGCCAAGCCCGAAGCCCGCGTCGAGGGGGTCATTCTGCAGCCGTATTTTGCTGATCCGGACTATGAAATCCTATTGGGGGCGAAACGGGACGCCAATTTCGGCCCGGTGGTCGTCTTCGGAATGGGGGGCATCTATACGGAAGTTGTCAAGGACCGCGCCTTGGGGCTTCCCCCCATGAACCGGCTCTTGGCCCGGCGGATGATGGAGGCAACCCGGGCCTGGACGCTGCTTCAAGGGTACAGAAACCGGCCGCCGGCGGACGTCGAACGGCTCGAAGCCATGATCATCGGACTTTCCCAGTTGCTGATCGACTGGCCCCAAATCGCGGAACTGGACATGAATCCCGTCCTGATCAAGGCTGGTAGACCCGTTGCGGTGGACGCCCGCATCCGGGTCTCACCGTCGGATCGGCCCTTCCCGATGCATTTGGTGATCAGCCCGTATCCGGAGGAATACGAGACTCATCTGGTCACCGAACACGGCGTGCGGGTGTTCGTCCGTCCCGTGAAACCGGAAGACGCCCCGCTCTTCAAGACATTTTTCAAGGTCCTCTCCCCCACGACGGTCTACCATCGTTTCTTCAGCCATATCAAAGAACTGACCCCGGACATGCTCGCTCGATGCACCCAGATCGACTACGACCGGGAAATCGCACTGGTGGCCCTGGACGACGACCCCGGAAGGGAACGGATGCTGGGGGTGGCGAGAATCATCGGGGACCCGGACGGAAAGGAGGGGGAGTTCGCCGTCGTGGTCGGCGATCCGTGGCATGGCCGGGGGATTGGCTCGAGTCTTCTACAGAAGTGTCTTTCCATTGCCGAAGAGCGAGGATTCCAGACGGTAAGGGGCATTGTGCTGCGGGAAAACAAGACCATGCTGGCCCTCGGGAAAAAACTCGGCTTCGAGATGAAAAAGGATCCCGAGTCCGGAGAATGCGAGCTGGTCATTCGGTTGGGATGAGGCCCCAAGAAAGACCGAGGCTCATGCCTTGAGCTTGTCCCAAAACAAGCTCATGAAAGTCGGGCCCTGGGGTTTCTTGTTCCTGCAGGAGCGGGCTTGCCCGCGACCCGTAAAACCGGCAATGCCGCGTTGACCCTCATCGCCGGCAAGCCGGGTCCTTCAGAGCATGAGTCGCTCCACAAGTGCCGTTGGCGAACCGCCCCTACGCGACAAAACGGACACTCCATCCGCAGAAGGGTGAAGGGTGTTTTCAGACAGCCTCTTTTCGCTCTCCCTCGGGCGGGCGCAGCGATGTGTCCGTGGTTCATTTTCCGTCCAGCGCTTCCCGGACCCTCATGGCCAAGTCCTTCAGCATGAACGGTTTCGGGAGGAAGCGTACGTCGCGGTCGAGAACGCCTCGATGGGCGATCACGTCGGCCGTGTAACCGGACATGAAGAGCACCTTGAGCCCCGGGATCCGGTCTTGAACCTTGTCGGCCAATTCGCGTCCGTTCATTTCGGGCATCACCACGTCGGTAATGAGCAGCTGGATGCCGCCAGACTGTGCTTCCACCATGCTGAGGGCCTCGTTGGGCGTGGCGGCGGCCAGGACCCGGTAACCCAGTTGCTCGAGCATCATCCGGCCCATCTTCAGGATCGCCGGTTCGTCTTCCACGAGAAGCACCGTTTCCCCGCGACCTTGGGGGATTTCCCCGGCGCTTTCCGGACTCTTCGCTTCCACCGCCTCCCGATGGCGCGGCAGGTAAATCCTGAAAGTCGTTCCAGCTCCCGCTTCACTGTAGACATGGATGAAGCCGTTGTTTTGCTTGACGATGCCGTAGACGGTGGCCAGCCCCAAGCCGGTGCCCCGGTCCACGCCCTTGGTGGTGAAAAACGGTTCAAAAATCTGTTCCTGCGTTTCCCGATCCATGCCGCATCCGTCGTCGCTCACGGCCAGCATCACGAAGTCGCCGGGGACATGGCCCGCATGAGTCGAACAGTAGGCCTCGTCGAAGGTCACGTTTTTCGTTTCCAGGGTGACCTTGCCCACCCCGCCGATGGCATCCCGGGCATTGATACAGAGATTGGCGAGGATTTGATCGATCTGGGCAGGGTCCAGCCGGACCGGCCACAAACCGGTTCCGGGAAGCCACGCCAGGTCGATGTCTTCGCCGATGAGCCGCCGAAGCATCTTGAGCATGTCCTCCACGGTCGCGTTGAGGTCAAGCAACTGCGGGCGGATCGGCTGCCTGCGGGCGAAAGCGAGCAGCTGCCGGGTGATCTCCGTGGAACGTTTGGCGGCCTTCAGGATTTCGCCGAGGTCTGCGCGGACGGGGTCCGAAGGGGCGACCCTGTCCATAGCCAATTCGGCGTAGCCGATGATCACGCCAAGCATGTTGTTGAAGTCGTGGGCCACGCCTCCGGCCAGCCGGCCCACGGATTCCATCTTTTGGGCCCGCTGCAGCTGGTCCGCCAGGCGGATTTCGTCGGTGACATCGCGCATTACGGCCACGAAGTTGACGATCCGCCCCGAAGCGTCGAGAACCGGGGAAATCGAAACGTCCTCGGTGTGGAGGGCCCCGTCAAGATACCGGCTCACCAGCCGGCCGCGCCAGGAACCGCCGCTGCAGCGCGCCTTCCAATCTTCGTGGCAAAACGGTGGCTTTTGGTCGTTTCCATGGAAGGCGCACAGAGGACGGCCCACAACGTCTTCGCGCGCATGGCCCGTCGTCCGCTCGAAGGCCGGGTTGACGTACTCGATGATTCCCTGCGGGTCGGTGATGACGATCATCTCCCCCGATTGTTCGATGGCCAGAAGCAGCCGCTCCCGTTCGGCTTCCGTTCGTTTGCGTTCGGTGACGTCGTGGATGATGGAATGGAGCAGGCTTTGGCCCCCGATCTCGATGGGGCTCGAATACACTTCAACGTCGCGGATCGAACCATCGGCCAGGCGATGACGGAATTCGAAACGCACCCGGCTTCGCGATCGGACCTTGTCCATGGCCGCCTTGATCTCACCCACGGAAGCGATATTGATATCCTGTATCCGCATCGTCTTCAGGCGGTGGCGCGGCCATCCGTAAAAATCCTCGGCGGCTCGGTTGGCATCCACGATGCGTCCGTTTTCGGGATCGATGATCAGTTTGACCGCGGCGTGCCCTTCGAACAGGTTTCTGAAGAGCGCCTCGTTTTCGCGAAGGGACCTCTCCGCCTGCTTGGACTGGGTGATGTCTTCCATGGCGCCCATGATGCCGATGATGCGTCCTCTGGCGTCGTTGATGGGGGCGACCGAAAGGCGCCCATCGAAGCAGGAGCCGTCTTTCTTGCAGCGGGTCACTTCCACGGCTTCGAAGACCTCACCCTTCATCACCCGCTCGCGAAGTTCCCGGTATTCATCTTGTTTGTCTCCGGGGACGATGGGAAGCGGCCTGCCGATGATTTCGCCGGCTGTCCACCCAAAGATTTTCTCCGCCGAAGCGTTCCAGGTCAAAACGTTGCCGTCCAGGTCGATGCTGTAGAGGGCGACCGGCAAACAGGCGATCACGGCCCGCTGAAATTCCTCGCTTTCCCTCAGCGCCGCCGTTCGGCTCGCCACCTGCCGGCGCAACGTCCACGACCACACGAAGGAAGTGAGGAGGATCAGCAGCAGCGGGACGGCCACCATGGTCAAATGACGAAGGATGTCCACGAAGCGGGGAGAAGGCGCTTCGTAGATTCCCATCCATTTTTCGTAGATGCGCCTGTATTCGCCGTTTTCTTCGAGAGTTCTCAGCCCTTCGCTGAAATGGGCCAGCAAGGCCTTTTGGCCGTTGGGAACGGCATAGCAATATTCCGGCGAAAGGAACGGGCGGCTCCCGACGACGAGGTTCTCCCACCCGTATTTTTCGATCCAGTACAAGGCGGTCAGTCGGGAGACCAGCGCCACATCGTGCTTTCCTTCGGCAAGCTCCCGCAGGGCGTCCTCCTGGGCGTCAACGGCCGTGATCTCTCTTTCGAGTCCGTTTTCCACCGCAAAATCGTGCATGATGTCGCCGCGCTGCAACACGATCCGCTTCCCCTCGAGCTCGGCCAGGGTGGCCGGAGGGGGCGTTTCACCTTTACGTACCACGCCGACGCAATGGTTCACGGTGTGCGGCGGCGTGAAATCGAAGGTCAAGTCGCGCTGAGGCGAGTAGAACATGCCCTGGAGGGCGTCGATTTCGCCCCGTGCGAGAGCCTCCCTGACTTCCGCCCAGGGCGCCAGGCGTATTTCGACGTTGAGGCCCAGTTCGGTGGCGATGGCTCGGGTGAGTTCCACGTTGTAACCGGCCGGCCGGCCTTTCTCGTCCAGGTATTCGTAGGGCGGATAGTTGTGATCCCCGCCGATCACGATCCGCCGGTTGTCGGGGAGTTCCAGGGCCGCGAACCACTTGGCGTGGAGGTGCCGGTAGGTTCCATCGGCCATGACCAGGGCCAGGCCCTCGTTCAAAAGGGCCAGCGTTTCCCGGTCGCCTTCCCTGACGGCGAAGCAGAAGTCCTGGCGGAAGCCCTCGATGGGCCGATTGACGATCCGGAGATTCTTGAGACCGGTTTCCTGTATGAGGCGGATCGCCACGAGCCGCTGGACGACCACGGCGTCGCAGCGGCCTTCGGAAAGTTCTCGGAGCGCGTCTTCGAAGGTGGCGGTCGCATGAATGGCCATCCCGCGGTCTTCCCGCCGTAGAAACTCCTCCGCGTTGTCGCCCTTCATGACCGCGACCCGCTTTCCCCTGAGATCTTTCAGGTCGAAGATGTCGCGACTGTCCTTACGGACGACGATGGCGCCGTGGAGCGACATGTAAGGAAAGGTGAAATCGAAGAGCGCTTCCCGTTCGGGTGTCCGGCCCACCAGGGGGAGAGCCTCGACTTCACCCCGTTCCAGCCAGGTTCTGACCTCGGCCCACGGGCCGACCCGGAAGGTGACGTCGCGGCCCATGGCGGCCAGCGCCGCGCGCATCAGTTCCACCGAGAAACCGATCGCTTGCCCTGATTCATCGGTCATGCAGAAAGGGGGATAGTCCACTTCGGATGCGGAAAAAACGACGGGGCGCGCACCGGTGCCCGCGGAAGTCCCTGTCCCGAAGGCGAGGCCGGCGATGATGAAGAACCAGAAGAGACGGATGAAACGCCTGATCCGGGGCCGAAAAGAGCCGTCACTGTGCACGATGTTGTCCCTGTGGTTTCCGAGGGTTTCATGAGCTGGATCGAAGCATCGCCCGTCCGCTTTCGTGTGGCAAGTCCTCGCTACGGTGGCATTTTGGGAAAACAGGATAGCAAATGTGATGCCAGGATGCGGCGAGGCGCCGCAGGATTCCAGGAGGCTTTCCTCTGAAACGCCGTCGATGGGAGAGTCTTTAGAGAATTCACGGAAGGAGCCATCGGATGGCCATCAAAATCAAACGAGTCTACGAGACGGTCGATCGGGCCGACGGCAAGCGGATCCTGGTGGACCGCCTCTGGCCGAGAGGCTTCACCAAGGAACGGGCGGCCGTCGACCACTGGGTCAAGGAACTGGCACCCAGCGACACACTGCGCCCCTGGTATGGCCATGAACCGGATAAATGGACCGAGTTCAAAAGGCGCTATTTCGCCGAACTCGGCGAACGGCCGGAAGAAGTGAAGCGACTCCTCGAGCTGGTCGGTACCGATGAGGTCACCTTCGTCTTCAGCTCCAGGGAGATGGAGCGGAACCATGCCGCGGCGCTCAAGGAGTACATCGAAACGCTCCTGTCCGCAACCGACCGGTAAGCGACGGACATGAGAGCGCTGTGCCTTCCTGTCCGTCAGGTGAAAGGACTCCGGGTGTTCTGTCACCGGCTACGTGGGGGCTTCTCCCCTCTCCCAGTCGACCCGGTGGCGACGCATGGCTATTCAAAACGGCATCCAACGTGATTCCCAGGTCTTTTGCGCCTCAAGTGCCTCCCGTTCTTCCCCTTTCCCAAATGGTTTGACACTTTCTCGGTAGTGCTGTTATGGATCACGCGTCCCCACGCCATGGGGATCTTTTCCCAGTCTTACCTTCGCTTCGTGCGATCCGGCGCTGAAAACCCGGGCGCTTTCTCCAGAGGCTGCTCCCGGGGCACGGTGACGTGATTTCCCGGTTTCCGTTTCCGATCAGCCGCGGGATCCGAAGCCGGTACACGAAACGGATGGACGGAAGTCCCAACTTCTGCTGGGCCTTAAGTCTCTTTTCGGATATCCGACCCGGAAGGGAGTGGACTCGATGAAGATCGCCATGCTTTCCCCCATCGTCCGGCGCACGCCGCCGAAGCATTACGGTCCCCGGGAATCCGTGGTTTCGCTCTTGACGGAAGGCCTGGTGAACCGCGGGGTGGATGTGACGCTTTTCGCCACAGGGGATTCGGAGACCAGGGCCCGACTGATGAGCGTCTGCCCCAGGGGCCATGAAGAAGATCCGGAGGCGGATCCCCGCGTGCGGGAATGGCTCCATGTCGCCGAAGTGTTCCAGCGGGCGAACGAGTTCGACCTGATCCACAACCACATGGGTTATCCGCCGGTGGCCTGGTCGAACACGACCACCACCCCGATGCTGACCACCCTCCACGACCTTTTGTCGCCCGGTACCCTTCCGGTCTACAAAAGATACAACCAACGTGTCTTCTATGCGGCCGTGAGCGGTGCGGCCCGGCATCCCGCGCTGGACTACTCCGCCACCATCCCTTACGGAATCGACCTTAACCGCTTCAGCTTTCATCCCCGCGCCGGGGACTATCTGCTGTTTTTCGATGCCGTTTGCGCGGAAACGGGGGCGGCGGAATGCCTTGAGGTGGCTCGGCGGACGGACATGAAGCTCGTCCTGGCCGGTCCGGTCCACGATCAGGCCTACTTCGAAGCGCGGGTGAAGCCGCACCTGGACGGCGGCCGCATCGGGTTTGCCGGGAACGTCGGGCCGGAAAGTCGAGAGGGGCTCTTGGGGGGCGCCCGTGCCTTGCTCTGCCCCACCCGATTTGACGTGCCTTTCGCACTTTCCGCGGTGGAAGCCATGGCCTGCGGCACGCCCGTGATCGCCTGGAACCGGGGGAGCTTGCCCGAAATCGTCGCCCACGGCGTCACGGGCTTCCTGGTACCCGACTTGGAAGGAATGGTCGCAGCGGTCGTCGATCTGGGGGGAATCGACCGCGGCGAATGCCGCAGGCGGGTCGAGGAGCGGTTCAGCGCGGATCGGATGGTCGACGACTACCTGCGTGTCTACGAAACGATCGTCCGGCAGACCGCTCGAGAGGACCATCGCCCCTGGGGCTTCTACGAAGTCCTCCTGGATGCCCCGGACCACAAGGTCAAGCGCATCACGGTGTACCCGGGGGCGCGGTTGAGTTACCAACGGCATTTTCATCGTTCCGAGCACTGGTACGTGGTGAGCGGCGAGGCCGTGGTGACCCAAAACGGGGAGGACATCCGGCTGAAAGCCGGCCAGTCCGTGGATCTTCCCGCGGAAACCTGGCACCGGGTGCGCAATTCCGGTCCGGCGCACATGGTCTTCATCGAAGTGCAGACGGGCGACTACTTCGGAGAAGACGACATCGAAAGAGCGGAAGACGACTACGGGAGAGCCTGAGGCGCTCCGGCGTCACCCTGCTGCGCCTGCTACGCGGCCTCTTGCCGGCCTCTCCGCTCAAGGACGGGTAAGGGGGAGCCGTCCATGCCGCTTGCCGCGTCAGCCCAGGTATTCCCGGTCCAGGCGTTCCAGCAGCTCATGGAACGCCTCATGTTTTCCCGGTCCGATGCGTTCCCGTTCCAGCCGCTCGAACGCCTCGAAAAGCCGGGCGTCTTCGTCCGCATCCACCTTCGCCTCCGCCAGAGGAAACAGTACCCGCTCTTCCTTGTCGATGTGCTGGGACAGAAGCGTCACGTATTCCCGAGCGATGGAATCGAAGTCTTTGCTGGCCGAGCGGTCTTCCGGGCCGCACCGGGCCGCCGTTCTTTCAAGTTTCGAAACGAGGGTCCGCCCCCTTTCGTGCTCTTGGAGCAGTACGCCGATGGGACCGCCTTCGCGGGGCACTCCCGCCGCTTCCAGTGCCGGAAACAGAAAAGCTTCTTCTTTTCCATGGTGGCATCGGTCTACGAAGACCTTGAGGAATTCCAGGATGCCGTCGAGATGCTCCCGGGGGACGGATTCCCCAAGCCCGATCCGTTGTGCCGCGGCGATCAAGATGCGCATCATGCGTTCGATACCCCGGTGTTCGTTTTTCAATTCCTCCGTCGACTTCATGAAACGCTCCTGATTCGGCTTCGCATGGGCGTCGCCCGCTCCCCAACCGGCTACAGGAATCCATGTTCCTTGTGCTTCGCCGCGATGGTTGCAGCCAGGTCGTCCAAGGCCCGGAAATCTTCTTCGCCCGGCAGTCCCTTGCAGAGCACGGGATCCAGGACTTCCACCTTGAGATTGGGGATCATGCCGGCGAGGGTCTCCACGGTCTTTCCTCCCCAACCATAGGAACCGACGATGGATAGGAATTTCGCCTTGGGCCGGAGCGCATTGGCCAAAAAGGCGGCATAGGCGGCGAGGGGGTGAGGACCGGCGAGTACGGTCGGCGTTCCGACAACGATCGTTGCCGCGTCCACGAGAACGATGGCGAGTTTGCCGATGTCGGTGACCGTCAGGTTGAAGGGTTCCACCGACACGCCGTTTGCCGCCAGAGCCGAAACCAAATGATCCACCATCCGCCGGGTGCTGTCGTGCATGGAAACGAAAGGCAAAACGACAAGATTCTTGGGTGCCCCCAGGACCCAGTCCCGGTAGGCGTCCATGATCCAGGACGGCTCGTGGTAGATCTGACCGTGGCTGGGGGCGATCATCCGAATGTCGTAGGGCTGGAGCTTTTCCAGGTTCCTCTCGATCACGTTCCGAAACGGCATCATGATCTCAGCGAAATAACGCTTGGCCGCTTCGTAGACCCGCCCCTTGTCGGTCACGTACAGATCCGAGGCGGCGATGTGGGATCCGAAGAAATCGCAGCTGAAGAGGATCCGCTCTTCCTCCAGATAGGTCACCATCGTTTCCGGCCAGTGAACCCAGGGGGTGTGCAGGAATTTCAACGTCCGGTCGCCCAGCGACAAGCTCTCGCCGTCGGCCACGGTGAGAAACGCCTCTTCGGGGATGCGAAGGAGATCGATGAGCATGCCCTTGGCCTTGGGAGTGGAAACCACCTTGGCTTCGGGAAAGCGTTCGAGCACGTGCGGAATGGTTCCCGAATGGTCTTGCTCTGCATGGTGCGATACGATGAGATCGATTTTCGGCCCGCCGTCGAGTTGCCCCAGGAACACCTCGGCCATGGGCGGATCGACGGTGTCCAGGAGCACCGTCTTTTCGCTTCCCTCGATCAGGTAGGCGTTGTAGGAGGTGCCGTCCGGGAGCGGGATGAGGGAATCGAAGAGACGCCGGTCCCAGTCCACGGCTCCCATCCAATGGATACCTTCGGTGATCTTCCTCTTCTGCATGAGCGGACTCCTTTTCTTTTTCTCGTCCACGTAGAGAAGCGTTCTCCGTGGGCGCTTCGCGCCCAAGACGTGTCCTGCCGGCTCCCCCCACGGGCGACGGAGGAGGCCCGGCGTCCGCTAACCGTCGAAAAAGGCCGAGATGTATTTCAAAGCGGTAAAAACGATGACGGCGGCCAGCATCCATTTGATTTTTCGTGCGGGGACGAACTTCTGGCAACGGGCGCCCAGGTACATGCCCGCCATGCCGCCCAGCCCGAAAAGGAGTCCCAGAGGCCAGTCCGGAGCCACCGAAAGGTGCGGGTACAGAGGCGCGATGGCCTGGTAGAACGCGACGCCGGCCACCGAGGTGACAAAGGTTCCCATGAGAGCCGCTCCCGCCACGGTATGAACCGGCAATCGGAAGAAGGTGACGAAGAAGGGCGCGATGATGGATCCGCCTCCTATGCCGTAAATGCCGCCCACGATCCCCACGATGAAGCTCAGGGCAAAAATCCCCACGAAAGAAACGTCGAAGGCTTCACCCGAAAAAGTATAACCCAGACGCCTCAGGTTGAAATGGGTGACCGTGATGGCGGGCGAGGAAGCGCCGGCGGGCGCGCCCGGACCCGCGTCGGTTCGGAATCGATGCCGCCGGACCGCTTCCTGGAAGCGCTTTTCGCCCTTTTCCCCGTCGGTTTGGCCGGCGGTTCGCTTTGTGAGATCCCGGGCCATGCGCAGGCCGATGTAGAGGAGGACGGCGGCGGCGAAAAGCTTGAAATGCCTGGGGTCCGGCAGGAACGCGGCACGCACCACGGCGCCGATGAGCACTCCCGGGAGCGTGCCCGCCACCACCACCCAGGTGAGCGGCCACACCATGCGGCCTTCCTTCCAGTAGCGGTAGACGCCGCTCGGGATCGCCACGATGTTGAAGACATGGTTGGTTCCGCTGACCGAGGGGTCCGTATAGCCGAGAAAAGACATCTGGAAGGAAAGCAGGAGGAAGGCTCCCGACACCCCGCCCATGGACGTGAAAAAGGATATACCCAAAGCCACCAGGGGAGGAATCCAGGGGGACGCTTCGATGCCGGCAGTCTGAAAGAGCATTTCGGTCTTCCGGGTTGAGGCGCCTGGTTGCTTTTGGGTCACGAATAATCTAGAATTCGTGTTAATGTATCGAGGCGCCGGCCAGGCTGTCAAGGATCTTCAAAGGATTCGCAGGCAACTCGGGCCGTCATAGGTGCTCCCAACGTCCGGTGGTTTCTGACATGAGTCTTTCCCCGCTGCTTTGGCTTTCCGTCCTGTTGATTTCGCTTCTTCTGACCATGGTCGGCTTGGGCGGAGGCCTCATTTTTTCCCCGCTCTTTGTCATTCTCGGCCTTTCCAAGAGCGAAGCCGCGTCCGCGTCACTCTTTTTGAACCTCATCGCCGCCGGGTCCGCCGCCCACACCTATTCCCGAAAGAGGATGGTGGATTTTTCTCTTTCCATCCCCCTGATCGTTTCGTCGAGCCTTGCCGCGCCCCTGGGGGCGTATCTCAATGTGCGGCTGGATTTGAAGCCCTTTCTCATCACGATGGCCGTGGTGTTGGCCTTGGCCGGGATTCGCATGCTGATGTCGCCGCCTGCCGAAGTTGAAGGAACCGGACCGGAGCCGGCGAAGAAGCTCGTCGGAGGAGTCGCCATCGGGGCCTGCATCGGGTTCATGGGCGGCCTGCTGGGGATCGGAGGCGGCGTGTTCGTCGTCCCGCTCTTGATCTACGGACTCAAGACGCCGACAAAAGTCGCCGCCGCCTCGTCGACCTTCATCGTCTGCTTTTCTTCGCTTACCGGCTTCGTGGGTTATGCGTCCATGGAAACCATCGACTGGGAATTCATCCTGCCGGCCGCAGCGGCTTCTTTTGTGGGAGGCCAGGCGGGGGCGCGGATCATGAGCGCGCGGCTGAAGGGGAAGAACGTTCGCGTCATGTTCGGCGTGGTTCTTTTTGCCATGTGTGCGCGGCTGCTCTATCAATCGCTTTTCAGTCCGTGAGGGGTTCCAATGTCCGAGCGATTCAAGTTTGACCGAATGGAACTGGCTGGGTCTTTGGGCGACCTGGGCACCCTGCTCCCCATCGCCATCGCCATGGTGCTTTTCAACGGGCTGAGCCCCCTGGGGCTTTTTTTCAGTATCGGCGTGTTCTACATCCTTTCGGGGGTGTATTTCGGGGTGACGGTGCCGGTCCAGCCCATGAAGGTGATCGGGGCCTATGCCATCGCCACGGCCATGAGCGCCTCCCAGATCTTGGCTTCGTCGCTTCTCATCGGGATCTTTCTCCTGGTTGTTGGGGCCACCGGGGCCATCGACGTGATCCGGAAGATCACGCCCAAGCCGGTCATTCGCGGGGTCCAGTTGTCCACGGGAGCGCTTCTGATGGCCGGGGGCGTCAAGTTTATGATAGGGACTTCCACGTTCCAGGTGGTTCGGGGTGCGGTGGAACCCCATTTGGCCGTCCAGTCCATCGGATTCGTGCCCGTCAGCCTGGTCATCGGCATTGTCGGAGCCTTGGTCACGCTGCTCCTGCTGGACAATCGAAAATTTCCCGCCGGCCTGATCGTGGTGCTGGGGGGGGTGGCCGCCGGGCTGGCGCTGGGCGCCGGATCCGGGCTGGCGATTGAAAGTCTGGCACTCCATTTTCCGCAGATTCTTCCCTTCGGCTTTCCGAAGGAAGCCGATTTCGCTTTCGCCCTGTTCGCCCTGGTGTTGCCGCAACTGCCCATGACCCTGGGAAACGCCGTGCTCGCGTATACGGATCTCTCCCGCGAGTATTTCCACGAACGCTCGTCGAAGGTCACCAATCGAAGCGCGTGCCTGAGTATGGCCTTGGCCAATTTCCTCAGTTTCGGCTTCGGCGGTATGCCGCTCTGCCATGGAGCCGGGGGGTTGGCGGCTCACTACCGGTTCGGAGCCCGTACGGCCGGATCCAATGTGATGATCGGCGGGATCTTCATGGCGGCGGCGGTTTTCCTCGGGGACCATATCATCACGATTTTCAACCTGCTTCCCATGTCCATCCTGGGCATACTGCTCGTCTTTGCGGGGTCCCAGCTCACGCTCACCGTCATGGACCTGGACAACCGCAAGGACTATTTCGTCGCGACGCTGATTTTGGGCATTACCCTGGCGTCCAACCTGGCCGCCGGGTTTGTTGCCGGCATGGCCGTCGCTCAACTTCTGAGATGGGAGAAGCTCTCGGTTTGAGCGGCTGGACGTGCCCATAGGATATGACGGGAATGAGCGAAGTCATCGTTGTCAACGGGCTCGCCAAGCGGTTTGAGAAGGTGGATGCTGTTTCCGGAATTTCGTTCCATGTCCGGCAGGGCGAGCTTTTCGGTTTTCTCGGACCCAACGGAGCCGGTAAGACCACGACCATCAACATGCTTACGGGTCTTGCGCGCCCGGATAGGGGAAGCATCGAAATCGCCGGGGTCGACTGTACGCGGAGACCCCGTGCGGCGCAGCACTTGATCGGCGTGGTGCCCGATGAAAGCAACCTCTACCCGGAACTCACCGGATTCGAGAACCTCTGCTTCTGCGCCGCGCTCTATGGGATGGAAAGGCGCGAGCGGCGGGTTCGAGCCCGGGAACTCCTGGACGCCTTCGGTCTTGCGGACGCCGCGACCCGCAAGTTCGGGGGTTACTCCAAGGGGATGAAGCGGAAGCTCACCGTCGCCGCCGGAATCGTTCACCGACCCGAAATCCTCTTTCTGGACGAACCCACCACCGGGATCGACGTGGCTAGCGCCCGGCGGTTGCGGCAGCTCATCGCCGACCTGAACCGGGCCGGAACCACCATCTTCCTGACGACTCACACGATCGAGGAAGCGGAAAGGCTCTGTGATCGTGTGGCCTTCATTGTCTCGGGTCGGATCGTGCGAACCGATACAGTGGAAGAGCTGATCCAGCCGATGCGGGGAAGACACGTGGTTCGGATCGCTTGCACCGGTGAGGCCGGCAGCGTGCGGCGGGAGCTCGAGCGTTCTTTTCCTGACCTGGAGTTCTCCATGGTGCCCGGCGGGCTGATCCGTGTGGAGGCCGGTGCCCCGATACGAGTGGGGCCGCTGGTGCGCTTCCTGGAAGATCGCGGCGTCGAAGTCTCGGAGGCCCGCAGGGTGCGGCCGTCTCTCGAAGACGTCTTTGTGAGGATTACAGGGCTCGAGGCCGAGGTTATGGGCAAGGAAATGGAGAAAGCGGGAGGCGGGTCGTGAAGCTGTGGATCGCTTTCTGGAATATCCTGCTGAAGGACATGCGGACCTATTACCTGAAGCCGCCGAATATCAGTTGGGGCCTCCTTTTCCCTCTGGCGTGGACGGCCATGTTTTTCATCCGATCCGGTCGCGGCATGGAGGAGATCCTGACGCTGCTTCCCGGCGTGGTGGGCGTTTCCGTGCTCTTCGGCACCACCTCGATGCTGGCGGTGACCGTGACCTTCGAAAAGAAGCAGCGTTCCTTCGAACGACTTCTCCTGGCCCCCATTCCCCTGGAACTCCTGATGCTGGCCAAGACCGGCGGCGCCATCCTTTTCGGGACGGCCAACGCCTTCGTTCCGGTCGTTATGGCGGCGTTTCTCGCCGACCTCTCACGGGTGGACTGGGCCGCGTTCGCCGCCGCCGTGTTCCTCGTCGCGGTGGCTTCGACGTTTCTCGGGCTGTTTATCGCCGTGGCGGTGAGCGAGGTTTTCGAGGCGCAGACCTTTTCAAACTTTTTCCGTTTTCCCATGATTTTCCTCTGCGGTCTCTTCTTTCCCATCGAGAGACTTCCGGCTTTTCTCAGGCCCTTGTCGTACGTGTTTCCGCTGACGTATGGCGCCGACGTGCTTCATGGGGCCGTCCACGGCGGGCATGTCATGCCGGTTGCCCTCGATCTGGCGCTCCTGGGCGTTTTTTGTGCCGGTTTGTTCGCGATGAGCCTTCGTTACATCAAGAGGCGCTGGATCGTCTGAAGCCGCTTCGGAAGGGTGTCGTCGAACCCCGGTACGGCCGCTCGTGGAGTTCACCCAAAAGGATAGAGGACCTTTCGAAGGCGTTTTTGTGTGGGTCTGTACGGAAGGACGATGTGATGACGACGAAAGGCCAATGCGGGGTAGGGTCGCCCGGCGCTTTGCTCGATGGATCGAAGAGGGGAAGCCGTGGACGCATCGTGGTTGCGCCGGATGAAGGGCGGTGCCTCGATACCGTCCAATTGAATCAACTGGAACAGTCGTTCCGAGACTGGGCGCAAGAGTCTCCGCGGGAGGACGTGCGCCTGTCGCGCCGGCGCGTCCTCCTTCTCTTTCTGATCATCCGCTACACGGGAGCCAAGCTGAAGGAAGTCTTGGCCCTCGATCCCCTCGAAGACGTGGACCTTGAAAACCGGTCCATCTTCTTTCGCGGTGCACACCGCGCCGGGCAGCGCCCCCCTCGGGAAGCCCTCATTTCGGAACGACTGGCCCGGGAAATGCGTTCGGCGTTCGACGACCCGGCCTTCCGCGCGTATCTGCGGCGCGGTTTCGATGTGGACCCCGCGTTTGTCCGGCGGAAGTTTTATGAACGGGCGGAGTCCTGCGGCCTTTCCCGAAATCTTGGCGGACCCGAGATGGTCCGGAAGGCCCGCGCCGTGGAACTGATGCGAAACGGCGTGCCTCTCCCGGCGGCTCAGAGGCTCCTGGGGCATTCGACGCCCCATTTGACGTCGGCCTACGCTTCCTTTTCCGACGAAGAGATGCGCCAGGTGACGCGGCGCTTTGTGGAAAGGGAATCGTCTCGGGGAACCAGCGCCCGGAACGCCTTTATCGGCAAAGTGCAATCGGTCCGGCGCGGAGACATCCAGAGCCGGGTGGTGCTCCACACCCTCGGGGGGCACTTGGTCACCGCCGTGATCACCAACGACAGCCTGGAACGGCTGGGACTCGCGGAAGGCCGGCTGGTCACCGCCGAGGTGAAAGCTCCGTGGGTCATGCTTCACCATGGTGACCGCGAGCCGGCATGCACCGCCGAAAACCGCTTCAGCGGGGTTATCGTCCGCATGACCCGCGGTGAAATCAACACGGAATACACTGTGCGGATCGCCGACGGTACGGAGCTCTGCGCCGTGGCTTCAACGGAAAGCGGGCGGCGCCTGGGTCTCGAGGAAGGCGGCCGGGCCTGGGCGGTGTTTTCCTGTTTTTCCGTGGTGCTTCAGGTGGATTGACCGCATCCTGAATCCGTGGGGTGTGGTTGAGCGAGCTGAGTTGCGGGCATGGTGACCCCATTTTGAGCGGTCGACGATGCCCTGTTTCAGCCGGTTCCTCGAATCATCGAGTTTCGAGTGGCAGAAAAGAGCTCATGACTGTGATCC
>FWPV01005198.1_pt1 | contig 26325 bp, 25 predicted proteins | sample 2228371 | NCBI WGS metagenome assembly FWPV01 (sample SAMEA103939776, study PRJEB20133) | metagenome
TTGATTAATTTTTCTCCGTGCCTCCGTGTCTCTGTGTTTTTTCACTAAAACATAATGGTTAAGCAACTAAAGTTTATGCTTGGAAGAAAATGGCTTTTTTTGTTAACCAACTAATTTCGAATAGGTTCGATAATCTATTTGACAAAAGAATTTAATTTTTTATACAATATAATTGGACTTGAACTTAAAGGGGAGGTGAATAACTATGTCTGTAAAACGTTATTTTTGTATTTCATTTTTTTGTATATTGTTCATTTTGTTTTATGTTCTATACTATCAAAATTCTGCTTTAGCTGAAGAAATTAAAGTAACAAATATAAAGGTAGCCAGTGGAAAGCAATATAAAGTCGGTGATGGAGGTATAAAGGTTGGAACAGTATATTACATCGACAGAGCTTATGTGGTTAATACTATACCCAAAGAGGTAGATGGTGCATTATGGATCATGACAGCAAATGATGACAAGAATTCAATAGGTGAAGAGTTCCTTAGCTTTACTGTGAACGTTCCTGTAATCGTCTGGCTAGCCCATGATAGCAGAGGAGAGGAGGAAAAAGGAGGTAAGCCTCCAGAATGGCTCTCAGATAAAAAGGATGGGAAAAACACCCGGATATGAAGATTGATGTAACGGATGCTAATATGGGATTCTTTATACTGTGGAGCAAAAACTTCAGCAAAGGAGAAATCAAACTAGGAGGTAATGCGGACCCGCCTGCTTCTGGACAGGGAAGCAACTATATTTAATACTAACACCTGGCAAAAGTCTAGCTGTTGAGCCGTTCAGTAAGCTATATAAAACATGGGCATGCATAAAATTAATACCTTAGCTTAAATATAACGTTAATGAAAGAGAGGTAATAATGAAATTGTTTCTATAGGTTTTTTCAACGATATTAACTTGTTTGCCAGAAATTCACCGACAGGATTATCAAGCAGGAAAAAATGTGGCAAAATATATAGACAATCCCCTTGGATTCCTCTTTTCCTTTTTCTTACTAGCTAAAACTAGTAATAATATTGTTAACCTAAGGGGATAATACTATAATTTCATAGTAAGGAGCAAAAATGAATAACCTATTTTCTAGATTTATTCATTTCTGTAGTACATTTTTCTCCATGTTTGATGTCAAAAGCAAGGTAAAAGATGACAGAGTATCACCATGAATATCTCCTTCTTTTATCTTCCTCAGCCTGTTATTTTTGGTGCTTTTTAAGAAACGTTCTCTATTGCAAGTAGACCGGTTTTGAGCATACTCTCATACTCTCGCAAAGCTTGACAGATATTAGGTTCTATGGTATAATTTGATATAAGATTCCGATAAATGTTATGAAAAATTGATATTTATCTTTAGCAAAATATAATTAAGTTCCCCCAGAATTAATACTACGAATAGAAAAATTATTTCTGTTTATTACCTTATAAAGAATATAAATAACTGTAATAATCTCATTCCTGAAACTATATATCCTGTTTTATATATAATCAGGTGGCTTACCATTAAGGAGGAAAATATGGCAAAGATTCTAGTAGTAGATGATGATCCAGATTTTGTAGAAATTACCAGAATAATTTTGGAGTCAAAGAACTACGAGGTTGCTACTGCATCGGATGGTAAACAAGCTTTAGAAGCAATGCGTAAAGAAAAGCCAGATTTAGTTCTTTTAGATATTATGATGGCACAACCACTTGATGGTCTTAATGTTAGTCAGGAAATGATGGAAGATGATGAGTTAAAAAAGATTCCAGTTGTGGTTGTTTCATCGATTACAGATAGCATTCATTCCGGAGAATTTCCAACAGACCAATATTTACCTCTCGATGATTGGTTAGTAAAACCTGTAACACCGGATACACTACTGAGCAAAGTTGAACTTTATTTAAGCCGCTATCACCATTAAATAATAATGCGCTGGCGATTCTAATGCAGAAAGGCAAAATATGGATAAAATAAAAGCCGGCGGTATTATACAGAATATTAACCTTGCCCAAATAAGCGTGCTGTGTATTCCAGACCGACCTGGAGTTGCTAGTGCAATTCTCGGTGCACTCTATGAAAAAGGAATAAATGTTCAATTTATAGCGCAATTAATTGAACTAAATAATAGAGCACATATAATTATATGTATATCTAATAAAGACCTTGAAAAAGCCAGACTAGCTTTTGATGATATAAAGTCTCTGGTAGATGCAAAAGAAATAGTATATAATCCAAATGTAGCTATAATTTCAATTTTTGGACCTCACTTTCGCGATCAACCTGGTGTAGCTAGAGCTGTATTTTCAACTTTAGCAGAAGCTAATATAAATATACTCGCAATAAATACTTCTATTTCTAGTATTTCGTGTGTTATAGATGAAACTAAAATAACACAGGCAGTAAATGCATTAATGTCTGCTTTTGATTTACCTTTAAGTTCAGTCTATACTGCCGCAAATGGAATTTCACTTCGCTCCAGTAAAAGCTGATGGAGAGAACCATGGGCTCGGTATTAACTATTAATACAGAAAATAGGCTTAAGGAACTCCTTAGCAGAATGATACGCTTCCGATGGCTTGTTGTAATCGGGGAGCTTATTATTACTTCTATTACTGCCTACTTACTGCCAAAAGATTTTCCATATTTTCTTTCTTTATTTACCATTATCGCACTTGCCATATTAAATATAGCTTTCCTATTTTATTTTAGATTTCTTGAATCTAAAAATGCACGCTTCATTTATTATAAAGTGCTTGCACATATTCAGATACTTATTGACATTCTACTATTTACTATATACCTGCACTTTTTGGGTGGCATTGAAACGCCTTTTTTCTTCTTCTTTCTCATACATTCAGTTGTTGCGTGTTTCTTATTTTCAAAAAATATAAGTTTTCTTTATGTAGGCTTAGTAAATGCTTTCTATCTTGGTCTTATGATATTTGAAGGCTTAGAAATAATACATCATTACAATCTTGTTGGCTTTCGTTCTCCCTTACGCTTTCAACAACCCATTCATATAATCGCTTCTAGCTTTTCATTGTTATTATCTTCATTTCTTATTGCATACTTTACAACCAACATATTAGAGAGGTTGAGAAATAGAGAAAAAGAATTAATGTCCGCAAATATTGCATGTGAGTTAAAAACCAAAGAACTTGCTGAAGCAAATCTAGCATGTGAATTAAAAACAAAAGAGCTTGCAGAGGCTAACCTTTCATGTGAACTAAAAACTAAAGAACTTCAGGAAAAGACTTATGAATTAGAAATTAAAACCAAAGAATTAGCAGAGCTTAATAAAAGGTTAGAGGAACTGGACAAGGTCCGTGTGCAGTTTATATGGTTGGTTACGCATGAATTAAGGGCTCCTATAGCTGGAATTCAGAGCTATCTGAAACTCATCCTTGAAGGTTATGTCCCTCCTGAAAAACAATTAGAAATTATCCAAAAAGCTGAAAGATTGGCAATGAAGCAACTGGAATTAATAAATGATTTATTACAACTTACAAAGTTACAGGAGCCAGAAGAAATACAAAAATCAGAATTTGTGCCTGTGAATATAGCAGAGATTCTTGACGGTGTAAAAGACATGATGAGTGCACGTGCTTCAGAAAGAGGTATTTCATTTAATATTAATATAGACTCTGATCTACCTCCAATTAAAGCTAATACTGAACATATAAAACAACTATGGACAAACCTTATAAGCAATGCTATAAAATATAATAAACCCGGAGGTAATATTTCGATAGATCTGGTGCAAGATACTGAATATATTATTGGTAGGGTTTCGGATACAGGTATTGGAATATCTTCGGAAGAATTGCCTTTTATTTTTAACGATTTTTTCCGTGCTAGAAACGCAAAGAACACTGAAACAGATGGAACAGGTTTAGGGCTATCGATTGTCAAACGTATAATAGAAACTTATGATGGAAACATATCTGTAGAATCAGAGATCGGAAAAGGGACGTGTTTTACATTTATGATACCTAAAAGTAGTAAATCTCCTTTGGTTTTAGTTGATAATCAATGAAACAGAGCCACCTCTAAAAAATGAGAAATAAAGTTAAGGTTTCTGCCATAAGCATAGGCACTGGCGGAGATTATAACATTAAAATACAGCAAGCTATAAAAAACCTTCAAATATCAGGTCAACATAACGTTGATATTGCATGCCTGCCAGAAGAATTTGCCGGTGATAAAGCTGAACCAATATCAGGCAAAACTACAGAGACTCTCTCCAAGCTAGCAAAGCAATATAATATGTATGTAATTTGTCCGATATGTGAAATTGATGGCGAAAAAAAATATAATACCGCTGTTCTACTAGATCGCAATGGCGAAATTGCCGGATATTATAGAAAAATCTTTGTATTCTGGGGAGAGGGAGTTACACCCAGTAATGAGGGTGTCAAAGTTTTTGATACTGATTTTGGAAAGATCAGCATTCTTACATGTTTTGACATAAATTTTGCAGAGTTATGGCATTCTGCGGATGCACAATCTGCAGAAATTGTCTTTTGGCCAAGTGCTTATGGAGGTGGAATGCCATTAAATGCTTATGCAATGCTTTATCACTATTATATTGTGCCTGTAGGATATGGAAATATTATTGATATAACTGGAGATCTGGTTAAAGATATTGAAAAACCAAACGATGATACGACCATAGCTGAGCTTGATCTCGACCGCACCTTTATACATGAAAATTTTACAGGTGAAAAAATAGCAAAACTCCTCAAAGATTATAAAGATCAAATTGTAGTAGAACATCACTATAAAATGGAAGCATGGTATCTATTAAAATCACTTTCTTCAGAAATAAGCGTGAGGAAATTATGTAACCAATATAATATTGAAACACTAAGGGAATATCGACATCGAAGCCGATATCAGATAAATCTTGCTAGAAAGACTGGTGATAAAATATGAACGGATACGAAAGAATAATGACAGCTCTAAAACTTAAGGAGCCTGATAGAGTTCCTGTTTGGGAGTTGATAATAAATACTCCTGTCATAAAGGCTTTATATGGTGATATTAGCTATGAAGATTTTGTTGAGAAAGAAGGACTTGATGGGATCACGGTATTTGAAAATCAGCGAATTATAGAGAGATACAGTCAAACAAGGTTAAAGGATGAATGGGGTATAAACTGGACAATAGAGCCAAATGGTATTAGCTATCCATCTGGTGGACCTATAAAAACACCCGCCGATCTGGATAAATACATTCCCCCTGATCCAGATGCTGATTACCGTTTAGATAGCCTTAAAAGTGTTGTGAGACGGTTTAAAGGTGAAAAAGCCATTATATTTCTGACACATGATGCATTTGAATTTTCCCATTATCTACGAGGTATGAATAACTTATTAATAGACTATATAGAAAATCCAAGCCTGCCTCATAAGCTTGCAGAGATAGTAATACACTATAAAAAACGCGTTGCGGAAAGGGCTATAGAAGAAGGCGCGGATATTATTTTAACTGGTGATGATTATGCATATAGAACTGCACCTATAATGTCACCAGAAGCTTTTAAGGAATTTGTTTTGCCATATCTTCAGGAGATGGTCAATCTCGCCAAATCAAAAGGTGTTCCTTTCATAAAACATACTGATGGTAATATTTTACCTATAATTGATATGATTGTTGATTCCGGAATCGATGCCTTAGACCCTTTGGAACCAATTGCAGGCATGGATATTGGTATGATCAAAGAAAAATATGGAAACAGAATAGCTCTTATAGGAAACATTGATTGCACACAGCTATTACCTTATGGGACAGAAGAAGAAGTAATATCCGCAGTGAAAGAAACAATAGCAAAAGCTGGAGTAGGTGGAGGATATATATTGGCATCGAGCAATAGCATTCATCCGGGAGTTAATCCTGCCAATTATAAAACTATGATTCGAGCAGCTAAAGAGTGGGGTGTGTATCCTTTAGATACTAACATGGTTAAGGAATATAAAAAGAAGGATTATATAAAAAAATACCTTTAATAAAAACATTAATGAAAGGATTTCCAATGTTGACAAATTTTCTTTTGTTTTATATCCGCTTTACAGTGATTAGCTATGGATTAACTGGCCTTGATGTTGAAAATTTAAACGATGGCTCAAAAGATGCAACAGAATTTTTACAGAATGCACTTAATAAAGCTGGTGAAAAAGGAGAGGAAGTGTTTCTTCCTCCTGGGCGCTACCGTTTAGATGGACATTTGATTATCCCGAGAGGTGTAACTTTGAAAGGCACATGGACAGCACCGCATCACGCAAATTTAAGAACAGGCACTGTTCTTTTAGCTTATGAAGGTCGTGGAAATGAGAATGCAGAGCCATTGATCTCACTTAGTCCTGGTAGCACAATAAGCGGATTAACTATCTTCTATCCTGAGCAAAGTATTGACGATGTTAAAGCTTACCCATGGACAATACAAGGGAAGGGTATGCATAATAATGTTATTGATGTAACTTTAGTTAATCCATATAAAGGAATTGATATTGGCACATATCATAACGAACTCCATTACCTGAGGAACATATTCGGTTGCCCATTGAAGACCGGGATATATATAAACAATTGCACAGATATCGGACGCATTGAGAACGTGCATTTCAATCCGCATTATTGGGGCAGAGATGAAGGTGATGGTGAGAAACGTCCTGATTGGAATAAGCTTTTGAAATATCTCTTAACGAATGGAGAAGCATTTGTCTTCGGTAGAACTGATTGGGAATATGTCTTGAATACCTTCTGCTACGGGCAAAAGATTGGTTATCATTTTATTGCCACTGAGCAAGGCTCATGCAATGGTAATTTTCTTGGAATAGGAGCAGATGGCACTCAGAACGCTGTCGTAGTAGATCAATCAGCGCCTTATGGAATTTTGATCACCAATGGTGAATTTGTCAGCATGAATGCGGAAGATCCCGTTGAAATAATAGTAGGCAAAGAAAATGCCGGTGTCCTACAACTTAATAATTGTGCTTTTTGGGGACCATCAAATCAAATTGCACGTATAGAAGGAAAAGGTTCGGTTAGCTTCGTTCAATGCAACTTCCATTATTGGGATCATGCAAAGAAAGGTCTTCCTGCCATACAGGCAAATGGAGGCAACCTGGTTGTCAGCAACTGTAATTTTCACAGATCAGGTAACCAGATATATTTAGGACGTGAGCTTAAATCAGCGGTAATTTTTGGCAATCTTATGGAAAAGCAAATAAACATTGAAAATAAAAGCAAAGGCGATGTTCAAATAGGTTTTAATGTTATAAAACAGTAATAGGTTATATCGTTTGTATCCGCTAAATTATTGAGCGTTATTAATTAACACCCGATGAATCGGGCGGATACAATCATATTGATACACCGTTTGTAGTAGCTCAATTTATTGAGCGTTCTACTACTAACAAGCTTGCCAGCATGTTACAAAACTGCAAATAGTATAAAACTATATTAAAACTTTAGGAGATCCGGTATGGCTGAAAACAAAGAAGATAAAAAAGGTCATAACATAACTTACTTTGATGCTTGTTGTTATCTTGGTAGACATGTTCATAAAACAGAAGGTCAACCTGAGACTGCTGATGAAATAATATCTGCAATGGATCACTTTGGCATCCATGAGGCTTTAGTAATAGATGTCCTCTCAAGAGAGACGAATCCGATAGCAGGAAACAAAAGAATAATAGAAAGAACAAAGAAATATCCTCGACTTCATCCTGCATGGGCTGGACTTATGCCATCCAGCCATGAATTGCCACCTCCAGGAGAGCTTGTTGCGCAGATGGAGGAATACGGTGTAGGTGCATTATTTTTATTCTATGGACAATTTGATATTCGTCTTGACGAATGGGGTATTGATAAATTACTTGAGGTGCTGGAAGAATCGAAGGTGCCTGTATTTTTGTGTCCGGTTAACTGGCGCGATAGACGTATGGATAGCACAGACTGGTCAAAAGTTGTCAGGCTATGCCAGAAGTTTCCACAGCTTCCAGTTATAATTACGGAGGACAGAACTTATAAAAGTCAACGAGCAGCTTATGCAGCTTTAGATGCTTGTCCAAATTTGAAATTTGATATATCTTCATGGTGGCTTCATCATAGAATCGAATTTATTTGCAGGGAATGGGGGGCGGATAGACTTGTTTGGGGTTCACAATTGCCTGAACGAACTCCAGGTGTGCCGATTATGCAACTCAATTATTCAGATATATCTGAAGAACAACTGTCCCTTATAGCTGGTGGAAATATGAAAAAGCTATTATCCTGGAACAAAAATATAAAGTTTGTATCCGATCAGGTTGGTTTTCCAGAACCTATCGATGATCTTCATAAAAAAGTTAGAGAGCGAGTATCATTGAATTCTGAAGAATTTTACGATTGTCATGGTCATATTGGTTGGTGCACTCCACACCATGTTGTAGAAGACACACCTGCTGATCTTGTCAAAGAGATGGATAAATTTGGTATTCGCACATGTTGTGTTTTCAGCCTGGAGGGAGTTTTTGGCGATGAGACCTTTGGCAATGATGAAGTGGCAAGGGTAGTTAAGCAATATCCCGATAGATTTATTGGATTTACGCTTGTCAACCTGAATCATGGCGAAAAGATAGTTCGTGATGAACTGGAACGCGGTTTAAAACTCGGCATGAGAGGGGTAAAACTTATAAATGACTATCACGGATACCCAACAGAAGGACCGCTAATTGATATTGCCTGTGAATTTGCTGATAAGCATAAACAGTTTATTTTGAATCACAATTGGGGTTCACCTGGTCAAATTGAAAGACTTTGTAAAACATATCCAAATGCTTGTTTCATCACAGGTCATACGACGACCGCTTATGTCGAAGTAACCAAAAAGGTTGATAATCTTTTTATCTGCACGTGCCCTTTGCTTGGATGGGGACAAACTGAGCTTTATGTAAGATTATATGGAGCTGACCGTATATTATTTGGTTCTGATTTGACTGACCTTCCGATTGCCTGGGGAATGGCTCAAATTATGTATGCAAAGATTCCAGAATCAGATAAAAGGAAGATCCTTGGAGAGAATTTAAAGTCTTTAATGAAAAAATATAGTGTATCATAGTTGAAAGAGAGGTTAATAAATGGCTGTTAAAACATGCTTAATGATCGGTGCCGGAGGAATGGCTGGAGGATGGATAAACCGATTTGTGAATGTATTCAGTGATAGGATAAAGATAGTTGGTCTTGTGGATGTGAATAGAGATATACTTCAAAAGCAAGGTCAAGCTCTTGGGCTTGGAGAAGACCGGCTTTTTACAAATTATGAAGATGCTATGGAGTCAGTTAAGGCTGATTTTTGCGGAATAGCAACTCCACCACAATTTCATTGTCCTCAGGCTGTTTCAGCAATGGAACATGGAATGCCCGTTATATGTGAAAAACCTATAGCAGATAATCTCGATTCTGCCAAGCTTATGCTTCGAACCTCACAGAAGACAGGTTTGCCATGTGCGATTATCCAGAATTATCGTTACGCGCCAAATAAGCAGGAATTGGTCAGAATTCGTGAATCTGGCAAACTTGGTAGATTACAGCATATTATAGGTCGTTATGCATGTGATTATAGAAAGTATGGTGCCTGGGGCGCATGGCGACACGATATGCAATTCGGTTTATTGTTTGAAGGTTCTGTTCATCACATGGATATGATGCGGTTCTTATCTGGTGGAAATTGTGAAATTTTGACTGGATTTGGCTGGAATCCAGAGTGGTCAAGCTTCAAGCATTATTCAAGCGGAATATATCTTATGAAAATGACCAATGGTACATATACATGCTATGAAGGGAATAGCAGTGCTGCTGGAATATTAAATTGCTGGCATAGTGAATATTACCGTGCTGAGTTTGAGAATGGAACTGTGGAGATTTCGCATGGATCGGAGATTAAAATACATCGAGCAGGTCAGGATACAGAAGTTTATGAAGCATCCGCAATGAAATTGAGTGGTCATGATTATCTTTTCAATGAATTTCTAGATTGGCTGGATAGTGGGAAGCCATCAGTAACAAGAATAGAAGATAATATACACAGCTTTGCGATGGTAATTGCTGCCGTTGATACAACTATCGACGGACAGCCTAAAAGGATCTCTGATTACTTAAATGATCTTTGCCTGTAAAATCAGTCGTCAACTTCAAGAGATGAAACATTGATACACTGATAATGGATTGGGAAACAAAGCCTTGGATTATCAAATTTTCAGATGAGAGATTTTGTATCCGCTCATTTTTAGGCAGGGGCAGGTTTCGTTATGAATTGCAGTTGTATTTTTCAAGATAAGTCTCCATATATAGTAATTCATAAATTAATGGGATAAACAAAACCTGCCCCTACATGACTATAACTAAACACGGAGACATTGTGGCACGGAGTTATTTTTTTATTTTCATTCTCCGTGTCTCTGTGCCTCCGTGTTTTAATTTTATTATGTTCTGTATGAGTTGTTGTTTAGAGTTCGTGGACGTAAAATTTATGCCTGGTTATCTCTTTTTAATATCTCTTTCCTGATAGAATCATTTTATCTGAGTAACTAAACTTTATGCTTGGTCTCAATAAAACATGCTTGATTTTTTAAGACCTATATGTTATTATCTGATAGCTAAACTTGAATTATAAAGCATCATAAATTTTTATTTATATAAAAACAAAGGAGCTTTCTATGAAAAAATTTTTATCAATTTTATTATTGTTTCTGATTTTCATTGGTATAGGTTGCTCAAAAAAGCCAAAAGAGATAGTAATCGGTGGTATATTTCCTATGACCGGGGGATCGGCAACTTTTGGAGAATCATCAAAAGAAGGTATGCAAATAGCTGTTGATGAGTTTAATTCAAAAGGAGGAATATCAATAGGCGGGAAAAAGTTCTTAGTAAAGCCCATCTATGATGATACTGCTGGTCAACCAGAACAGGCTGCAAATGCTGCACGCAAACAAATAGACCAAAACCGAGTTACTGCCATAGTTGGCGCGGTAATGAGCAAAAATAGCCTTGCTATTGCACCTATATGTCAGAGCAAAGGTATCGTTATGATCTCTCCTGCTTCAACTAATCCAGAGGTTACAAAGAAAGGTGATTATATATTTCGAGTTTGCTTCCTGGATTCATTCCAGGGTGTAGCTCTAGCGAAATATGCGTATAATGAGCTAAAAGCAAGAAAAGCAGCGGTGCTTTATGATAATGCCAATGATTATAATAAGGGATTAGCCAAATTCTTCGAAGAAGAATTTAAAAGACTTGGTGGACAAATTGTTGCTAGTGAAGCATTTACAGATGAAGAGAAGACAGTAGATTTTAAGGCGCAATTAACAAACATAAAATCAGCAAAGCCAGATTTTTTGTATCTTCCGAATTATTACGCAGCTTCAGCATTAATACTAAAGCAGGCTCGCGAACTTGGACTTGATGTTCCTGCTGGAGGTGGGGATGGATGGGATTCACCAAAGTTGGTTGAAATTGGTGGTGAAGCAGTTGAAGGTGGAGTTTTTTCAAACCATTTCTCTAAAGATAATCCCAAACCCGAGGTTCAAAGTTTTGTAAGGAAATATAAAGAGAAATATGGCACAGACCCTGATGCACTGGCAAGTCTTGCTTATGATGCCGCTTATGTCCTGATGTCAGCTATGCAAAAGGCTGGGTCACTAAAAGGCAGTGATATACGCGATGCATTAGCAGGAATTGAAATCGAGGGTGTGACAGGGAAAATCAGCTTCGATCAGGATAGAAATCCAAAAGAAAAAAGTGCTGTAATATTACAAATAAAAGATGGTGTGCAAACTTACCTCACAACAGTAAATCCATAAATGGAATATTTACTTCAGCAACTAATAAATGGTATAGAACTTGGCACAGTATATGCCCTTATTGCGCTTGGATATACGATGGTTTACGGCATAATTCGTCTGATAAACTTCGCCCATGCAGATATATTTATGATCGGGGTTTATACTGCACTTTTCACTGCTAATTCATACCAGATACCATTTCCAATAGTTATATTAATTTCTATGATTGTATGTGCTTCTTTGGGATTGATAATTGAAAAGCTTGCCTATAAACCTTTACGCCATAAACCGAAGCTTTCTGCCCTTATTACCGCTCTTGGGGTTTCTTTATTTTTAGAGAATTTCTGCGCACTTCCCTTTGTATTTGGACCAGATTATAGAAAATTTCCTGAACTTATACCAACTCAAAAGTATATAATAAGTGAGCAATATAATCTGGTCGTTACAAATATATTCTTAATCAACCTTTTGGTTGTATCAATTCTATTATCAGGACTTTTCTATCTGGTGCATTATACGATGATAGGTAAAAAGATGCGTGCGGTTTCGTATGATAAAATAACTGCAAGCCTTTTAGGTATAAATGTTGACCGAACCATAAGTTTTACATTTCTTGTAGGAACAGCTCTTGCTGGTGCATCTGGCGTGCTTTATGGAATGACATTCACTACCGTCCAGTCGCCTTATATGGGTATATGGCCAGGGTGGAAAGCATTTATTGCCGCAGTAATTGGTGGTATTGGCAGTTTGCCTGGTGCTGTAGCAGGCTCTTACCTTATGGGGATAACTGAAGTATATGCAAATTCAATAAGTTCTGATCTGGGATTTGGAATAGCATTTGCCATTCTTATTTTTGTGCTTATAATAAAACCTACTGGATTATTAGGAAAAAAAACTTATGAAAAAGTATAGTAATGCAAACTAATATGGAACGTTCAGCGTTATATTTTATAAAATCTCATGTAGTATTAATTAGCTTGATATTCTTATATATTGTGGTTATCATTGCAAGTAGAATAGGTATATTAAGCTCCTATTTTATACAGATATTGATGTTTATTGGCATCAATATAGTTATGACAGTTAGCCTGGGGATGATAAATGGTTTTACTGGTCAATTTTCAATAGGCCATGGCGGATTTATGGCAGTTGGAGCTTATGCTTCAGTCTTTTTTACTACAATAATTTTTCAATTAATTGGTTCTCAACCATTAGGACGAACAGTTCCGGGTTACCTTTTATTTTTTGTATCGATTATTATTGGTGGGGTATTATCAGCTTTAATGGGATTTCTCATAGGTCTTCCAACGCTTCGCTTAAAAGGAGATTATCTTGCAATTGTAACTATGGCTTTTGGTGAAGTTATACGAACTATTATCCGTGTATCAGACCCTTTAGGAGGTCCTAGAGGAGTAAGTGGCGTTCCAGCAATGACAAATATAACCATAGTATTCATCTTCACAATTGGTTCTGTTTGGCTAATGCGGAATTTTCTCTATTCTACTTATGGGCGAGCATCACGAGCCATCCGTGATAATGAAATTGCTGCGGAACTTTCAGGAATAAATACTACCAGACAAAAAATACTGGTATTTACGATTTCAGCTTTGTTTGCGGGATTTTCTGGTGCATTATATGCTCATATTCTGCAATTTATCCATCCTGATAACTTTACATTTATGAAATCTATTGAATATTTAATATACCTTTATATCGGTGGCTCTAACTGTATAAGCGGAGCCATAACCGGGGCAGCTATTTTTACATTTATTCCTGAAATATTTAGAGGACTACAAAGCTGGCGCATGGTAATATACTCATTAGTGCTTATAATAATCATGCTCTTCAGACCTCATGGTATAATGGGTAATTTTGAATTTGGGTTTATTAAAAAGAAAGTTTAATATAAACAAATTAGTAGTAGGGATAAGTTTAAGTTAAAATAAACGAAGGAAAATAAACTATGAAAAAGGTTAGTGTTATCGGTTCGGGTAATGTCGGTGCGACTACTGCCTTAATGATAGCAGAGAAAGAACTTGCAGATGTTGTATTAGTAGATATAATTGAGGGAGTTCCACAGGGCAAAGGTCTTGATATGGCAGAATCTGCACCTATTGACGGCTTTGATTCAAAGGTTTATGGAACAAATGATTATGCAGAAATAAGAGGATCAGATATTGTTGTTGTCACCGCCGGGTTGCCAAGAAAACCAGGAATGTCAAGGCTTGATCTCCTTCAAAAGAATGCAGATATTATTAAAGAAATATCACAAAATATAGCAAAATACGCTCCTGCATCGGTAATTATTATGGTAACGAACCCGGTAGATATAATGACCTATCATGCATGGAAAACAACTGGATTCCCCAAAAACAGAGTTGTCGGTCAAGCTGGTGTGCTTGATTCAGCCAGGTTTGCCACTTTTATAGCCATGGAACTTGATATTTCTGTGGAAGATATTTCTGCTATGGTACTAGGAGGACATGGTGATGAAATGGTTCCCTTGCCTAGATATACAACAGTTTCTGGCATTCCAATAACTGAATTATTATCTACCGAGATCATAGAAAAGCTAATAGAAAGGACAAGAAAAGGTGGTGCTGAAATAGTAGACCTGTTAAAGACAGGTAGTGCCTTTTATGCTCCTGCATCTGCAATAACTCAAATGGTAGAAACTATATTAAAAGATAAAAAAAGAATATTACCATGTTCAGCTTATCTTAATGGTGAATATGGGATATATGATGTATATGTGGGTGTTCCAGTTAAACTAGGAATTAATGGTGTGGAAGAAATAATTGAGCTTAAGTTAACCAGCTCAGAGCTTGGCTCATTGCAAAATTCCGCACTAGTTTATAAAGAAGGAATACAAAACCTATAAGGACGTTGGATTCTAATGGAAAACATTAACGAAAAAATGATCCGAAAGATCTCTAATGATCTATCTATATCCAAAAATCAAATAGCAAATACAATTGAACTTCTCCAATCTGGAAATACTGTCCCTTTTATAGCTAGATATAGAAAAGAAATGACAGGTTCATTGGATGAAGTTAAAGTTTATGAAATACAAAAAAGATTTAAATATTATACAGAATTAGAAGAAAGAAAGAGAACAATTCTTAACACTATAGAGGAACAAGGAAAACTCACTGAAGAATTAAAAGAGCAAATAGAGAATTCCTGGGATAAAAACGAGCTTGAGGATATTTATTTACCATATAAACCAAAACGTAAAACAAAAGCGGATTCCGCTATATCTGCCGGACTTGAGCCTCTAGCAAAGATGATGCTTGAACAACAGGATATAGTATCCGGTTCGGTTGAAGACTTTGCTATCAATTATATAAATCCAGAGAAAAATGTGAATACCGCACTTGAAGCTTGTAAGGGAGCAGAACATATCATTGCAGCATGGATATCTGAAAATGTTGAAATAAGACAGATGGTGCGCAGAATAACATTTCGTATGGGAAATTTAGTTACAAAGGTAAAAGATGAGTTTGCAGATAAGCACACCAAATATGAAATGTATTATAATCACTCAGAAGCTGTTAAATCTATACCTCCTCATAGAGTATTAGCGATAAATAGGGCAGAACGCGAAGGGATTATAACCGTATCCATTGAAACATTAACAGATTATATACTTGACATGATAAGAAGGAGATATATATCAAATCCAGATAGCATCTTTCATCCTCATATAGAAGCAGCAATTAAGGATAGTTTCAGAAATTATATATACCCATCAATAGAAAAAGATATACGTAATGAAATAACAGAGAAAGCAGATTCTGCATCAATAAAAGTATTTGCTGAAAATTTGAGATGTCTTCTTCTCCAGCCTCCAGCAGGAGGCAAGGTTATTATGGGCATCGATCCAGGGTTCCGAACAGGATCAAAGGTAACTGTGATAGATGGCACTGGAAAATATCTGGCACATGCAGTTGTATACCCGGTCGAGCCTATAAATAAGTGGGAGGAATCTGATAAAATACTCAGTTCTATGATCAAAACTTTTGGTGTTGAAATAATAGCAATTGGTAATGGCACAGCATCCAGAGAAATTGAGCAATATATAAAAGGAATGTTAGAAAGGTGTCAATTTAATGTAAAGAATATTGTTGTAAATGAATCTGGAGCTTCAATTTATTCTGCATCAGAGATCGCAAGGGAAGAATTACCTGGTCTGGATGTTAGCGTTCGAGGTGCAGTTAGTATTGCACGCAGGGTGCAGGATCCTCTGGCAGAACTTGTAAAGATAGACCCAAAATCAATCGGTGTCGGACAATATCAGCATGATGTCGATCAAAAGTTGCTTTCCGAAGCGTTAGATAATACAGTTGAATCAGTTGTTAATTATGTTGGTGTTGATCTTAATACTGCATCGTATTCTTTATTGAAATATATATCAGGTATTGGTTTAACACTTGCACAAAGGATAGTAGCATACAGAGATGAGAATGGAAGGTTTGAAGACCTTACTGATCTCATGAAAATACCCGGATTTGGAGAAAAAACCTTCCAGCAATCTGCAGGTTTTTTGAGAATCCGTAATGGTAAAAATCCTCTTGATAACTCAGCTGTTCATCCTGAATCTTATGAGTTTGTTTATGCTCTATGTAAAAGTAAAAAGGTATCTGTGGAAGAATTGATAGGAAATGAAAAGCTCATAAACTCTATAAAAGCAAAGGACTGGGTATCAGATAAGATAGGACTTCCGACAATAATTGATATATTAAAGGAATTGAAAAAACCCGGAAGAGACCCACGTGAAGAATATAAAGACATAGGTTTTAACCCCGAAATAACAGAGTTCGAACACCTAACAGAAGGTGTTGTTCTTAATGGGATCGTCACCAACGTTACTGATTTTGGTGTTTTTGTAGATATTGGAGTTCATCAGGATGGTCTTATTCATATCTCTGAAATAACTAACAAATTTGTGCGCGACCCTTCTGAAGTATGCAAAGTTGGAGATATTGTTAAAGTAAAAGTTATTTCTATTGATAGGGAAAGAAAACGAATCGGATTAAGCATGAAGGAAGTATGAAAGAATTACAGGATAAAGCAATAAGGGAAATAGATGTATCCGAAATCATTTACAGTGTAGCAAAATTATGTCAGGAAGCAAATTTTGATCTAGGTGAGGATATTCTACAGTCATTGAATTTAGCTCTTGAGAAAGAAGAATCAGAAATAGCCAAGAATGTTCTCAGGCAAATAATTGAGAATGCAAAAATAGCTAAAGAAGAAAGATTACCTATATGTCAGGATTGTGGCATTGCTGTTTTCTTTGTATATCTTGGTCAAAACGTTCATATAATCGGTGGAGATATAAATTCTGCTATAAATGAGGGAGTAAGGATCGGATACCTTGAGGGATACCTTAGAAAGTCAATGGTTAAAGACCCTCTAGAACGCATAAATACAGGTGATAATACACCTGCTATAGTGCATTACAGAATAGTTCCTGGAGATAAGATCAAAATAGCTTTTATGCCCAAAGGTGCTGGAAGCGAAAATGTAAGTGCATTAAAGATGCTTAATCCTGCTGATGGTGTTGATGGTATTAAAAAATTTGTTCTTGATTGTGTAGAATCCGCCGGACCAAACCCATGTCCACCTATCTCCGTTGGTGTAGGTATAGGTGGAAATTTTGAAAAAGCAGCGATCATGGCAAAGGAGGTTTTGCTACGCCCGATGGGTCAAAGAAATCCTGAAAAACATATTGCAGAGTTAGAAATTGAGCTACTAGAAAAAATAAACTCTTCAGGAATTGGTCCTTCAGGATACGGAGGCATTACAACTGCTCTCACAGTAAATATTGAGACATACTCTTGTCATATCGGGAGTCTGCCTATTGCTGTAAATATTAATTGTCATGCGGCGAGGCACAAAGAAATAATTATTTAAAAATAAACATTTTTCTACAGTGTTGCATTATGTAACATATATCTAATTAAAATAAGATTCTAAAAATGTATTATGGAATAAGGATTTCCATATTTTATTTTGAAATGCTGATGCATTTTTAAGCATTTTTTCTTAAATTTAAATTATACCCCTCATTTTACAGACCCTATTCTTTATTAGGGATTATATGATTTTTCTCCAGATTTTAAAGACTGGCATGAATTCTGCATAAAGTATTTTTTGGTAAAAAAGTTTTCATAAGAGAGCAAAATAATGAAAAAGAAGGATAAAAAAATGATTTTTCATGATAATGCTGAATTGCAGAAATTCAAGGAAATAGCTAAGTCTATACCTGATATTAGAACTGATAAAGTATCCGAAATAAAAGAACAGATAAAATCTGGCAAATACATTGTAAATGGAAAGGAAGTTGCAAAGAAAATTTTAGAACATGGTTGCGAGATTGATCATATAACTCACCAAAAAAGGGATCTTGTAAAAAAATAGGGGGTAGCGGGTAGCGCGGCTTTAAAGTAAATGTAGGTTATGTGCTATTTTATAACAAATACATAGAACTTATATTTTATATGCTGTTCATATAATAGGTTGGATTGAAAGCAATAATTTTTAGGTTTCAAACCAACCTATATTTTTTAGGGAATATTCTAGTGTTTTCATTATATCGGTTTACTGGTTAATAGGCATATTCCCCTACCTTTTTCACTTACCGCACAATAAAACATATAAAAAGTTTCGTTTTCTTCATTATAAACTAATGATATTTTATGGGCATAAGTTTTATCAAGCCCGTTTGGATGCCCACCAGCTTTATATAGTGGTTCCGGGTGTGATTTCCAGTTAACTAAATCGTTTGAAAATGCAATCATAATGTGCGCTCCGCCCCGTCCAACGCCAAAATAGAACATAACCCAATGACCATCGTCATAAAATACTTTCGGATCAGAACAGAACTTTTCATCATAACCTCCCGGTCTATTTCGGACAATTGGATTTCCAGGATAACGGTACCAGGTAAGCATGTCATAAGAAGTTGCTAGACCTATTTGTTCAAAAGAACCTTTGGCAGCGTTATAAAAATTCCAGAATCTACCATCATGTTCTAATAACCATGGTTGATATATACAATCTTTTTCCCACTCATCAGCACCATTTATCGAAAGTATCGGGGTATTTTCTGAAGCTCGATTCCATACTACTGCATCATCGCTCCAAGCAGCACCTTCTGCTCCCGGGCGGATTTCATATCCTCCTTGTTTTGGATAACAGCCATAAAGCGCCCAATACTTACCATTCCATCTTTTTAGAATTCTTTTTGCTTTGATATCATACGATTCAAATAACGCTCCACCAAACGTTACACCTCCATAATCAAAAGAGCCTTCCTTTCCAAATCCCATCACAATTCCTTGAGTTTCCCAATTGATCAGATCATCACTTGTTGCTAATGCTGTCTGATAACCACGTCCATCAAAGCCTGTATACCACATCTGCCATTTATTGCCTAATTTCCAGACAAGAGGGCAATCAACAGAGATAAAGTTTAGTTCATTTCTAGGGTTTGGTTGTATAACAAAGTCTGGATAATAATACCAACCACGGTAAGGTTCTGAAAGGCGATCCAATTCCTTTTTTTCAGGTTCAATTTTTTCGTCAAGCCATTCACTTAACTTAGTTTTTATTTTATCACCTAACTTCTTACCAATATCAATCCAATCACTTTCATGTTCTGCACCAACAAAAGATGCAGCTCGTGATCTGATCTTTTCATCCACCTTTTTGCCTACAGTGTTCCAATCATCATCACTGTTTGCACCTGCCCATTTTCTGATTGAATCTTTGACACGATATTCTGCGTTTTTGCCAATATCTTCCCAGCTCGCATCAGGTCTTGTTCCTGCTACGCTAGCAATTTTTGACTTTATTACTGTCTCCAATTTTTTACCAGTTTCTTTCCAGTTTTTAGGTTCAGCTGATTTGGCTAATTGATCTATCTCATTCTTTATTAAAATTTCAATCCTGTGTCCAATATCTTTCCATTCTTCCCATTCGCTCTTTTTTCTATCACCCAATGTTTTCACCTCCAAATTTGCTATTTTATATGAATATTTTACATTGATGTTAAACATAATTTGACTTTTGGCTTTTCTAGCATATCATATAACTTTATGTTCGTCAAGGTATCTGGATCTCGTTTACTTTGAACCTGTCCGAAATTAGTCGGTTAGCAAAAAAACATTTGCTGTATACTTTTCATGAATATGCTTTCGTATACTTCTAGAAAATCAACTTGACAGTAATATGTTCATAGGATAAAATGGAATCAATATAGTAGTATTTATTTAAACTGCTTTGTAAAGGTTAAGTGTAGAAAAATTTAACATTTTTATGAAAATAAGGATGTAAAAATGGCAATACCACTTGTTGACTTAAAAGCCCAATATGTAAAAATAAAAAAAGAGATAGATTCTGAGATCATGAGTGTTCTGGAAAGCCAGGTCTTTATTCTTGGTCCAAAAGTGAAGGAATTGGAAGAGAAAATTGCCCAATACTGTAATGTAAAATACGGTATAGGTGTTGCTTCAGGAAGTGATGCATTGCTTTTAGCACTCATGGCAATTGATATCAAACCAGGAGATGAAGTGATAACTACACCTTTCACTTTCTTTGCTACAGCAGGATGCATTTCCAGATTAGGTGCAAAGCCGGTCTTTGTTGATATATGTGCCAAAACTTATAATATTGATCCCAATATTATTGAAGAAAAAATAACAAGTAAAACTAAAGCAATTATTCCTGTTCACCTGTATGGTCAATGTGCTGATATGGACCCGATACTTGAGATAGCAGAACGAAATAACATTTTTGTGATTGAAGATGCGGCTCAAGCCATAGGGGCAAAATACAAAGAAAGAAAAGCAGGTTCAATGGGACTTATGGGTTGTCTTAGCTTCTTTCCTACAAAAAATCTTGGTGCCTATGGGGATGGCGGAATGATACTTACTAATGATCGGAATTTGGCTGAAAAGGTAAGTATATTAAGGGTTCACGGAAGTAAACCTAAATATTACCATTCAATGGTTGGAGTTAATAGCAGGCTTGATGCTATACAAGCTGCTATATTGATAGCAAAATTCAAATACCTTGACGAATGGAATGAATCTCGTCGCAGAAATGCACAATATTATGATACACTTTTTGCTGATATGGATCTGATAACTCCGTATACAGAAGATTTTAACTATCATATTTATAATCAATATGTTATTAAAATACAAAACAGGGATAAGATCAGAGAAGCTTTAGGTGGCGCGAATATAGGAACTGAAATTTATTATCCTGTGCCGTTACATTTACAAAAATGCTTTTCTGATCTAGGTTATAAAGAGGGAGATTTGCCAGTTGCAGAGGATTCAGCAAAAAGTACTCTGGCATTACCTATATATCCTGAGTTAACTTATGAACAACAGGAAATTATCGTTGAAACTATTAGAAAATCTATGTGAAAGGGAAACAAATGGCAAAATATCTTGTTACAGGCGGAGCTGGGTTTATTGGTTCACACATAGTTGAGGAGCTTCTTAAAAGGGGGGAAAGTGTTCGGGTGCTGGATAACCTTTCTACGGGAAAACGTCAAAACGTTTTAAGGTTCAATGGTAATGAAAATTTTGAATTTATAGAAGGAGATCTGAGAAGCTATCATATTGTTCAGGAAGCTGTCAAGGGAATTGATTATGTCCTTCATCAAGGTGCTTTACCTTCAGTTCCCAGATCAGTTAAAGACCCTATTACTACAAATGATGTCAATGTTAACGGAACATTGAATATTCTCGATGCTTCTATTAATGCTGGAGTGAAAAGGGTTATTTTTGCTTCATCTTCGTCAATTTATGGAAACAGCCAGGATTTACCCAAAAAAGAAGATATGAAACCCTCTCCAGAGTCGCCTTATGCACTTACAAAATATACAGGGGAAAGATATTGCCAGATATTTACAAAACTGCACGGATTAGAAACTGTCTGTCTCAGATATTTCAATGTATTTGGACCAAGGCAAGACCCTGATTCTCAGTATTCTGCAGTTATTCCTAAATTCATTAAACTTATCAAGGAAGGCAAAAGCCCTGTTATATATGGTGATGGTACCGCATCTAGAGATTTTACTTTCGTATCAAATGTTGTCATGGCTAACCTTCTTGCATGCTCATCAGACAAAGCTGTGGGTGAAGTATATAATATAGCATGTGGAGAAAGCATAACCATAAATCAGTTAGTTTGTAAGCTTACAGAGCTTCTGGATAAAAATATCAAACCCATATATGCTCCACCAAGAGCTGGAGAAGTAAAGCATTCTTATGCGGATATAGAAAAGGCGAAGCGGGATTTAGGCTATACTGTTACGGTATGTTTTAATGATGGTCTAACCAGGCTAGTCGAAAGTTGGGAAAGTTTGTATGAATAATATATATCGGAGAATTTAATGAAAGGTGTAATATTAGCAGGAGGTAGAGGCACAAGGCTTTTTCCATTGACAAAAGTAACTAATAAACATCTATTGCCCGTTGGAAAAGAGCCTATGATATATCATCCGGTCAAACAATTGGTCATGAGTGGTATATGCGAAATTCTTATTGTTACAAGCACAGACCACATGGGTGATGTGGTGAACTTGCTCGGAAGTGGGAAGGATTTTGGTTGTGAATTTACATATAAGGTTCAGGAATCCGCTCTTGGTATAGCACATGCACTTTCATTAGCAGAGAATTTTGCTGCTAATGAAAGGATTGCAGTTTTACTTGCAGATAATATCTTTGAGCGAACCATTAAACCCTATGTGAAAAATTTCTTATCTCAAGACAAAGGTGCCAGGGTCTTACTAAAGTCTGTTAATGATCCCCAGCGATTTGGTATAGCCGCATTGGATGAATATCACGTTATATCTATTGAAGAAAAACCTAAACAACCTAAAAGTAATTATGCAGTAGTTGGAGCATATTTTTACGATTCTCAAGTGTTTGATATTATAAAAAGTATCTCAATTTCCGAACGTGGTGAATATGAAATTACATCTGTAAATAATGAGTATATCAAAAGAGGGCAGTTACAATATGATATAGTTCAAGGTGGGTGGACTGATGCTGGCACTTTTGAGTCGTGGATAGAGGCAAATCAAATGCTTCTTAAGAATGACAATCGTATTTTAGAATAATGCAACAAAGGAAATCTGATTATGCCTGTTAGAGATTCTTTTTTAGTCTTTGGACAACCGCTTATTGGAGAAGAAGAGATACAAGAAGTTGTTGACACTTTAAGGTCAGGATGGCTTGGAACAGGTCCAAAGGTTCATAAATTCGAAGACGATTTCAAAAAATATATAGGTTGTAAACATGCAATAGCATTAAATTCCTGCACTGCTGGACTCTTTCTAGCCCTGGAGGTTATTGGTATCAAGCCTGAAGATGAAGTTATTACTACTCCTATGACCTTTGCAGCAACTGCAAACGTGATCATTCATCATTCCGCAAAGCCTGTTTTTGTAGATATTGAACGCGATACAATGAATATTGATCCAGACAAAATAGAATCCGCAATAACTCCAAAAACTAAAGCTATAATACCAGTTCATTTTGCTGGTCGTCCATGTAAGATGGATGAAATAATGGATATTGCTCGTTGTCATAACATTTGGGTTATTGAGGATGCTGCACATGCAACTGAGGCATGGTATAAAGATAAAAAAATAGGAAATATCGGTGATATTACAGTTTTCAGCTTTTATGTTACTAAAAATCTTGTAACTGGTGAAGGCGGAATGATCACTACTAACAATGATGATTGGGCAGAAGAAATACGTATAAAGAGCCTTCATGGAATAAGTAAGGATGCATGGAAACGCTATTCTGCTGAAGGTTTTCAACCTTATGAAGTTATATACCCGGGCTATAAATTTAATATGATGGACATACAGGCTGCTCTGGGAATTCATCAATTATCACGTATTGAAGAAAACCTTAAGGTCAGAGAACGATATTGGGAAAAATATAATTCCGCTTTTGCAGATATTTCAGAGTTAATATTGCCTATTGAAGATAATAATAGACATGCAAGACATTTGTATACTATACTTATTAAACCTGAAATGCTTAAAATTGACCGCAATCAATTTATATCCGCTCTGAAAACAGAAAATATCGGAACAGGAATCCATTTTTCCGCCTTGCATTTACACAAATACTATAGGGAAAAATTTGGCTATAAGCGAGGGGATTTTCCAAATTCTGAGTTCGTATCAGATAGAACAATTTCACTACCATTGTCTGCAAAACTGAAAGATGAAGATGTAAACGATGTGATCACTGCTGTAAAGAAAATTATAAAGGCTAATGCTTTGCAGTAGTTAACATTAACTGAAGGCAGGGAATCGGCATTAATTGTTAAAAATATCATGGGAATAGCAGAATCATATAAAAATCCTTCAGGAAAAATATTGCCTGGACTTCAAATTGAGATAAAAGAGGCTTTGCAAAGGCTTGAGATTCTTTTCCAAAGAAAAGAAATAGCGATTGCATATCTATTCGGTTCTTATGCACGTAATGAAGCTAAAACAAGCTCAGATATAGATATTGCAGTTCTTCTTGATTGTAATGATGAGCAATTATATTCATCATTTATGGATCTCATGCTTGGTATTTATGAAGCTTTAGGCACAGAAAGGTTTGATCTAATTATATTGAATGATGCTCCGCTTAGTATGAAATTTGAGATAATTTCACAGGGAAAGATTATCTATTTTCGTAATGATAAGGTATTAAATGCCTTTGAGATGAAAGTAATCCGAAGTTTTCAGGACACCGCCTATTTAAGGACAGTTCAAAATTATTACCTTAAAAAAAGGGCAATGGAATGCTACTCAAAAAAGAAATTATATTAGAAAGACTTAAAAAGTTGGAAGAGGTCATTACAAAATTAAGAGAGAAGGAAAGAATTACACTTGAAGATTATCAGAAAGATACCGATTTGCAGTGGATCATTGAAAGAGGGCTTGAAATAAGCGCATCAATGATCCTTGATATTGGTAATCATATATTGTCTGGAGCATATCAAACTTCAGTTGAAGAATACGAACAAATTTTGGTTAAACTTCAAGAAAATCAGGTTATTAGCAATGAGCTTTATAATGAATTACGAGGATTGGGTGGTTTTCGTAATATTCTGGTGCATAGTTATTTAACTCTAAATACAAGAATGGTATATGAGCATTACATAAAGGCTTTAGATTCTTTCCCAAGGTTCATTGCGGAAATTGTGTTATGGCTTAAGAATTATGAGCAATAGGATCATTCCTTTCATTTGTTTTGAATATGAAGTCAAGAAAATTGTTTGATCAAGAAGAATTTGAAAGATGGTTTAATCAAGCTCAGAATACCTTAAACTCAGCCATACATGATATAAACATCGGTGATTATAACTGGTGTTGCTTTAAATGCCAGCAGTCAGCAGAATATGCAGTAAAAGCACTGATTAGAGGATTTGGGCAAATGGCTGTTGGTCACTCAATCCTGAAACTAATTGAAATATTAGAATCAGCTGATTTGCCAATACCTGAAGAAATAAAAATTGGTGCACGGTCACTGGACATGCATTATATCCCGGCTCGTTATCCTGATGCTTATCCTGCAGGTGCTCCTTTTGAATTCTATGATCAAAAAACCGCCCAATCTGCTATAGACAGCTCTAAAAAAATTCTAGATTTTATAGTGATAGTGAAAGAAAAATATGCATAAAGCGATAAAAATTAGGGAAGAGGAAAGAAAAAAGATTATTCAATTGTCCATTGAATATGTTGAGAAATTAAAAAATGAAATCGGTCCTCTTACTGGTATCTTATATGGTTCTTATGCTCGCGGGGATTTTAATATAGGTAGTGATATTGATATTTTAATCATTTCCGATAACCTACCATCTGACATGCTAAAAAGGATGGAACTTCTTTATCAGTATATTACTGGAGGAATAGAGCCAAAGGGATATACTAAAACTGAGTTTTTAAGGATGTTGAATTCAAACAATCCATTAGCTATAGATGCTATAAAAAATGGCGAAGTGCTTTCTGATGACGGTTTCTGGAAACAACTACTAAAGAGCCTTTAATATTTATCTTTTCCTAATATGAATTAGCCTTTATCAAGTCTTTCAATTTAACCTGGAGCTTATACCGTTTTAAAAAATTGTTTATACAATACCTAGCCCCTTTGAAAAAGGCAAAATCATGAAAGTCTCCCTTTTACAGAGGGAGATTTAGAGGGATTTTATAATAAATGATAATTATATGGTATTATATTAATACTATGGAAAAAATACAAACAAGTAAAGATATCATCCAGAAAAAGACAAAGATGCACTAGAACTACGGCTCACTTTATGCTAAAATAATATGCAGTGTATAAGATATTTATTTAGCTAAGATAACAAGTTTTCAATTTGTTGTTTTTAAGCGATAGCAAGTTTTAATACCATTTTAGAAAATTGTTTATACAATTTCCTAAACTCCCTTTGAAAAAGCGAAATCATGAAAGTCTTTTCCA
>FWPV01004082.1_pt1 | contig 26314 bp, 25 predicted proteins | sample 2228371 | NCBI WGS metagenome assembly FWPV01 (sample SAMEA103939776, study PRJEB20133) | metagenome
TTTGAGTAAAACAAGCTGTCTAGCTTGTTCTCTATATCCAATACAAGATGATTTAATTTTATATGCTTCTCATATACATAAGAAACAAGCTGTCTAGCTTGTTAGTAACATACAAAAATCACAAGCTGGACAGCATGTGTTACTTAGCATGTAGGCTCGATGCTATTTTTGAGAAACATACTGTAGGGCAGGTTTTGATTGTTTTCTGGCAATCTATTTCGTGCAAATTGGTTTTTATATTATATAAACCTGGATATAAAAGACTAAACCTGTTCCTACTGTTAATTTGCGCAAATACAAGATAATCTAATTCTATATGCTTTGTATATACATAAGAAAATAAGTTGACTAGCTTGTTAAATTAATAATATTGTAGTTTCATACCTGACCATACTTCAGGAAATTGCATAATATTATGGAACAAACAGACTTAAAATCATTGCCAGTTGATGACCTAATTAAAAAGGTTGGCATAAACCAGGCTATAGGAGTAAAATATGTTGCCAGCCTTTTATTTACATATCGATGCACGATCGCATGTAAGCATTGTCTATTTAATTGTAGTCCAGATCAACCTGATATTTGCACAAATCTGGAAGATGGTGTTAAATTTCTAAAACAATTACGAGCAACAGACAGGGTAATACATATTGCGGGTGGAGAGCCAATGATGTATTATGATCAAATGCTTGAATTATGCAGAATTGCAAATGAAAATGGATGCGCCCCGCACTTTTTTGAGACAAACGCTTCATGGTGTATAAATGATAATATTACACGCAAAAAGTATGAAGAAATAAAAAATGTGGGTGTTGTAGGCGTATATATTAGTGCTGACCCTTATCACCAGGCTTTTGTCCCTCCAATACGAAGGCTTAGGGCTTATAAAATTGCTGTAGAGATTTTCGGAAGTGAAAATGTATCTGCTGCTGATCTATCTCTAGAACAACTTTCTGAATATCGTGATATTGGGCGAAATGAAAAAAGACTCAAGGAATTTGTCATGAAGTATGCACCAAAGCTTATTGGAAGAGCAGGGGAAAAATTAGCCTGTTTTTGCGTAGATCGCCCCATTGAATCACTTGAACATGATCCATTATGGCTCTCTGGCTCTGTTGATAAAGGTTGCTCCGCTGAATTTAACGGTAAAAGTATGTGGGAAATACATATAGACCCTTACGGCAATATACAGACATGTTGTGGAATAATATTGGGAAATGTTCATAAAAAGCCATTATTGGAATGGATAGAACAGGAATTTGATACTGAAAACGAGTTAATAAAAATAGTTAAGAAAGATGGACCTTTTGGACTGTTAAAACTTGCTATTGAGCATGGCTATAAGCCAAAGGAAGGTTATCCACAAAAATGTAACCTCTGCTATGAGGTCAGAAAATACCTTAGACCTTTTTTCCCTGAGACTTTTGGTCCTGCAGAGGTATATAATACTTCAATTTAATCAGGCTAATATTATCTTTTTCCTTGATGAATAAAAGTCTATCAAATAGAGAACCCATAACATTTCGATCATTTGCTATAGGTATAATGTGTGTTATATTGCTGTGTGCAATAACACCATATAATAACCTCTATGTGAGTGGTAGTGCCTACCCATCAAATAACCATCTTCCATTGGGACCTCTTCTTCTTATTATGTTGATATTATTGCTCAATTTTGCAATAAAATGGGTTTATGCAAAATCAGCATTAAGTCATAATGAACTTATAGTTATATGGTGCATGATGGTAACTACAGTTGCTATCCCATCAAAAGCATTCGCTGAGTATCTATTGCCTGATCTTGTTGCACCATATTATCTCGCTACAGAAGAAAATGAATGGGGGGATATTTTTCATCAATATATTCCAGCATGGTTAACTCCAAAAGATAGATATGCGATTATGTATTTTTATAAAGGGTTACCGACACATGGTATCCCATGGCGAGCCTGGTCAAAACCAATCCTGATATGGTCTGCTTATGCGCTTGGACTTTATGCAATGATGTATTGCATGAGTGTGATATTAAGAAAACAATGGATCGAACATGAAAAGCTTACTTTTCCTTTGGTTCATCTCCCTGCTGAAATAATGAAAGAACCATATCAAGGAAAAATTCTTAATCCATTCTTTAGAAATCCTGCAATGTGGTTGGGATTTGGAATATCTGGATTTATTCATGTTTTAAATGGATTTAATGTTTATTTTCCTTATGTTCCAAGAATACCGACGCGATTTTCGCTTGATCCGTTTCTATCTGAAAAACCATGGAATATGTTACAACCCTTTCCGATTACCTTTCAGCCATCAGTAATAGGTGTCACATATTTGTTAACCAGTCGTGTATCGTTTAGTGTATGGTTCTTTTATATGTTCTACAAGTTTCAATGTTTTATGGCAGGTATCTTCGGCATTCGCTTAACAAGTTCTCCAGGTGAATTCGGCTTTACCCATACTTTTGCATCGCATCAGGAAATGGGAGCCTTTATCGTTGTAACGATATTTTTACTCTGGCGCGCCAAACAACATCTGAAAAATGTCACCACAGGTGTTTTTAAGAATGTGGCAAATTATGATGAACCATTACCCTATCGCTTAGCATTCATTGGTTTGATAGTGTCAATTATTGCTCAAGTGCTTATCTCTCAATTGATGGGAATGACATTTTCGATTGCCTTTCTTATAACAATAATATTTGCGATCATGAGCTTAATATTTACATGGCAGGTTTCCAGTGCGGGCATATTAAGAGTTGACTCAACATTTGAACCAATGATGGCTTTGATCACAATTTTGGGTGGAAGAAAAATAGGAGCAGGTAACTTGACCATAGATTCAATGCAAACCAGAGGATTCCGAACAGATATTTCACAGCTTCCAATGCCAGGTATGATGAATATATTCAAAATATCTAATATTCAGACACTAAATAAGAGACTGCTTACGTTATGCTTGCTTTTTGCTACTCTAATTGCTTTCCCTGTTTCATCATACTTCTTTATATCACTTTCTTATAAATATGGTGGTGAAAATCTAACTCCGTGGAACTATCAGGATGGTCCCAGAGGGGCTTATGCCACCCTTGTATATCGTATAACTAACCCAGCTGAACGGAGTTTATCAGATATTGGCTTTATATTTATTGGAGCAGTTTTTACAACATTTGTTATGCTGATGTATCATAAGTTTTTATGGTGGCCCTTCCATCCTGTAGGATGCACCACGGGAAGCAGTTGGGGTGTAAGAGAAATGCTTTTCTCCATATTTCTAGGATGGTTTTTTAAATCTGTTATACTCCGATATGGAGGATTAAAGGGATACAGGTCAATGTATCCTCTATTCTTAGGATTGATCTTTGGCGAATACGTTATTGGTGGATTTTGGTTAATTATCGGGTTATTTACTGGCAAAGGCTACCAGGTATTGCCGAATTAGAAATATTATGATGGAAGATTCCAAGCATAAATTTTACGTCCAAGAACTTTAAACAACAACTCACACAAAACATAATAAAATTAAAACACGGAGGCACAGAGACACGGAGATTTAATTATTTTTTATCACGAATGGCACGAATTATATACAAATAATGAGACCCCTCTCTAGCTCTCCCCATAAACGAGGAGAGAATATTTCAATCCGTTTACGGAGGGATTAAGGGAGACAAAAAGATGATAATTATTTTTTTTGTTATATTCGTGCTATTCGTTTTATTCGTCCAATTCGTGATTTTTTTTATTAGTGTTCTTTGTGTTTAATTTTTCTCCGTGCCTCCGTGTCTCTGTGTTTTTTCACTAAAAAATATGGTTAAGCAACTAAAGTTTATGCTTGGTGGAAGATTTTTTTGTTGTTTTTATATTTTACATTTTGTAAAATATTGTCGTCAGGATTTAACAATGGTATTGTTGTTTCCATATTAGAACTTAAAGGAGGTGATGATTGAGAAATATAGATTCTTAGATAGGTTCCAGTATGTGTTAATAAGAGCAATTTAGTAGTAATCTTGAGAAAGGTGGTTCAAAATGAGGAGATTCATATTTGTTTCTTTAAGTCTTTTGTTTTGTTTTGGACTTTTTGTTTATTCCGTTAATGCTGCAGATGATCCTGCAACATGTAAAGCTCTAGTTGAAAAGGTAAAGGCGGCTGGTGGCCATAACCATCCTGAATACTATACTGGAAAACATGGTTTTATGAACGAAATTGATATAGTAGGGCAAGGTAGCCCCAAAAAAGGTCTTTACGTAATGAGCTGGTTAGTTCTTGACCCGCCGTTGAAGTTAGGTGCAGGGGGAGGCGTTGCATCTATAGGAAAAGACCTTTATAAAGAGTATTTCGGCATTGCGGAATTGGATGTCACAAAATCTGCAGCAAACTATCCCTATGCTGGAATGAAGTCAATAAAACCGAATAGTGAAGGAAAAACCATGTATTGGACACCGATCAACTTCCTTGATCTTTTAGATGCCAAGCAAGGCAATCTTTTCAATAGCGGAAATCAATTTGATTGGGCTGAATGGGGTGCAGTAGATCAGGCTCATGAGTATCTGTTCTGCCTTGTTAAATGGAACAAAGCTGGTGAGATAACTGTAAAAGTTGGTAGCGATGATCCCGAAGTTACATGGGTTAACGGTGCGAAGGTTTGTGAAGGACTCGCAGATAGGGATTATACTCCAGACCAGGATTCAGGAAAATTCACCGTCAAAGCTGGTGAATGGAATGCGATCTTTGTAGAAGTAGGTGAAAACGGAGGTGAATGGGGCTTTACCATGAGGCTCGAACCAGCACCAGATGATCATACACTGAATACAACTTCGCTTACAGCAGTTAATGCTAGCGGTAAAATATCAGTGACCTGGGGTGCTATTAAGAGTATATACTAGAGATATATAAAATTACGGGGGGTAATACCCCGATAAGGGTAGGTTTTTAAATGAAAAAATGATAAAAATGTAGTAATAGTGTGAGTCTGCAAGTTCCCCCTTTTTCAAAGGGGGTAAGGGAGATTGAAACATACTAAACCTTGATTTGACGCACAATCCTGATAAAAAAACCTACCCTTGTGAATGGTTAATACCTCCTTATTTTTTGCCTTGAATGAAGGAGAAAACACTATGTTCAAAGTTGGTATAATTGGCTGTGGTGGGCGTGGCAAAAGCCATGCAAGTGGATATGCCGAGTCCAAAGATGCGAAAATTGTCGCTTGTGCCGATCCGAAGCTTGAAAATGCTGAGGCACTAGCTAAAGCTCACAATATACCAAAATCAAAGATTTATGAAGATTATAAAGATATGCTTGCAAAAGAAAAGCTTGACATTGTCAGTATCTGCACATGGACAGGATTGCATACGCAGATGGTCATAGATAGTGTAAATAGTGGTGTTAAGGCTATACACTGCGAAAAGCCGATGGCACCGACATGGGGTGAATCAAAAAAACTCTATCAGGCTTGTGTTGATAAGAATGTCGTTATAACTTTTTGCCACCAGCGAAGGTTTGGTGCTCCATTCATCAAGGCAAAACAACTGGCAAACGATGGAACTATAGGGCAATTACATAGAGTAGAAGGGTATTGTTCAAATCTGTTCGATTGGGGAACTCATTGGTTTGATATGTTTTTCTTTTATAATAATGATGAACCAGCAGAATGGGTGATCGGTCAAATTAATTGGGAAGAAGAACACTATGCTTTTGGTGTTCCTCTTGAAACAGATGGGCTTTCTTATATTAAATGGAAAAATAATGTATATGGCTTGCTTGTAACCGGAAGGGCAACCGGTGGAAGATGTTCAAACAGGCTTATAGGAACAAAAGGAATGATAGAGGTCTATGTTCCTGATGGACCTTCCATTAGAGTGATGCATGAAGGTGCAGATGGATGGCAAATTCCCAGTCTCGATGATTGTCCAAAGGGTGATGATACTGTTTTATCAGTATTAGACCTTATTGATTGTCTGAAGACAGGACGAGAGCCGGTCCTTAGTGGTAGAAAGGCTTTGCAGGCAACTGAGTTGATATTTGCAACTTATGAATCAAGTCGCAGACGCGCCAGAATATATTTACCTTTAGATATAGATGATTCGCCTCTGCTTTCTATGATGGAAGCTGGAATAATCGGTCCCAAAAGCAAGAAATAAAATTTGGGATAAATGTTGTTTTGCTATATATATCGAGTAAAACAAGCTTACTAGCTTGTTAATAGTTGTAAAACAGGCTGACCAGCCTGTTGATAATATTATAACACTGAGCTTCGGACATGAGTTCGGACAAATCATATAATGGCAAGCAAGTTCGCTTGCCCTACTTGGTAAAAGCAGGCATCCCTGCCTGCATTTTTAATTAAGATGAAGTAGAGTTCTTATTCAAACCTATTTATGTCCGAAGTCATGTCCGATGATCAATATAACAAGCTAGACAGCATGTTACAACTGGATCGTCATATACAATAGTAAAATAAGCTTCCTAGCTTGTTGACACAAGTAAAACAGGCTGACCAGCCTGTTAATAATACGCTAACAAGCTAATGCCATTTCACATTTGAAATACATTATAACATATAAATGTAATGCTGAACGAAGCGAAGCATCTCAATCAGATTATTCGCTACGTTCAGAATGACGTGTTTGAATTAGAAAATGGTATTATGTTCTTTAACTTGGTACATGCATGGTGAACAATCGTTCTGGAATTATGTATCAAATTAAACATTTTCAGCTCCGTTAGGAGCGATATGTGAAAATTTTTTACCGTTCTATTGTCTTATTAACATGACACTCCTACGGAGCTATAGATATTTTTGTATTGCTGATATTCTACAAACATGTTACCCCTAACGGGGTTAAGAGCTATGTTTATCAAGCGGACTTATTAATTTTTGAAAATGATTAATTGTCAAAATCTTTTAGTTTGACGCCCATGGAGCATTGCCTATCTTACTGTATATGTTAGGAGCTAATTATATGCTAAAATCTGGAAGTGCTGAAGTAAATATAACTCCACCAGTTGGTGTTGAACTAGTTGGTCAATGGGTTGCAAGGAAATCCACAGGTATTAATGACGAAATGTTTGCAAATGCTATGGTTCTGGATGATGGTAAAACTACTGTAGCATTGCTATCATGTGATGTGTTATCCATAGTAAATTCAGTAAAACAAGAAATCCGTAGCGAGATAGCCAGAAATACAGGTATAGACCCAGAAAATATCTTTATCTGTGCAACACATACACATACTGCTCCAGCAATTGTAAGCGCACTTGGAACAAATATGGATAAAGAATATACAGAAAAATTTATCAAGCTTTCAGCACAAAGTGTAATATCCGCTTATAACAGAATGCAAGAAGTAAATATAGGAATTGGCTCTGGAAACGTTCATGGACTATCATTTCCAAGGCGTTTTTGGATGAAAGATGGGACAATAAAAATGCATCCTCCAAAGGCAGACCCTGATATAGTGCGCCCTGATGGAAAGGCTGATCCGGAGGTTAACGTTTTATTTACTGAAAATAAAGACGGAAAGCCCAATGCTGTTTTTGTAAATTTTGCATGTCATCCTACTGTTGTTGGCATTGATAGTGTTATTTCTGCAGATTATCCTGGTGCTGTAAGAGAGGTAATAAAGCTAATTTTGGGACAGGATACTGTTGTGCTTTTTGGGAATGGTGCCTGTGGAAATATAGGACCTGTGGATATGTTAAACCCAAAGCGAAATGAATATGGGCATAAATGGCGCAAAAGGATGGGATTTGCTCTTGGATGTGAAGCTGTTAAAATAATGGCTTTGACCGATCTCATTCCTCAAGAAGAAGTAGAGATAGAAGTCCGAAAGGATATTCTCGATATCCCGATAAGAGAAATTCCGCAAGATAGACTCGAAGAAGCTCGAAAAGCTTTTATAGGAAGATCGCTTGAACCGGCGCCAACAGATTATCATGATATTGTAAGAAGAGAATTGCTTTTGCTTGCTGAACAAAAAGCTGAAGACCCTTTTGCTCATGCCGAAATAATGTCTATAAGGATTGGCAAAAGCTCAATTATTGGTATACCTGCTGAGTTGTTTTGCGATCTTGGACTACAGATAAAGGAAAAGTCAAATTATAAGCCCACATTTGTTGTTGAGTTAGCGAATGGATGCGTTGGGTATGTTCCAACTGCCGAATCTTTTAGTGGCGGTGGTTATGAAACAGAGCTTGCTCGCTCAAGCAAGCTTATTCCTGAAGCGGGAAATATGATAGTCCAAAAGGCTCTTGAAATACTTAACAAGAAGTAGTTTGAACAATACCCAAACTTTTATGTATGTGCATAGAAGTAGTTTTTCGTATATTTGCGTAAATTAACAAGCAGGTCAGCATATTTCTTATTTATATGCTCCGCATATAAAATTAAATTATCTTGTATTTGCACAAATTAAAATTAGGGCAGGTTTTGTATATTAAACCAAGTTTTATCACCAAAAGGACGGAGCTATTTTAGCAAAAATCGATAAAATGCTAACGAAACCTGCCCCTACGGATGTGGATAGAGAGTTTATGCCTTGGTGCTATACAAATCATTGTCATTTGCGGAGTTACAGACTTATGGGTAATGATAAGCTTGTAGAGGGGTTAAGGGTGTTCCTTTACTAACAAATAAAACAAAGGAGACCTGTTTACCATTATATGATTTATCTGAACTCATACACGAAGTTCAAGAAAATTATTGGGTTTTCAGACCAATCTACTTACTGCAAATAGCATCAAGCCTACATAGCGATTTTACAACACAAATTGATTATTCGGCCATTCATAATTGATTTTTAGCAATATTAACATATCTACTCCCTTTAATGAAAAATAATTCATTCTAGGGCAAAATAATCGCTTTTAGGGGCATTTTAAAACTTGTCTATGAGGGTTTTTATCATAAAATAATCAAATGATAATTACAACAAATAATTATCTTTTAAATGTTATAAGAATCCATACTAGGCTATTTTAGCTTGGGGGCAGGCTTTTGTTGATTCAGTTGCTGATCCGTTGATGGAACTCTTAATTCTTTCTCCTATAATGACCAATTGTTCTTTATTAGGCTTATTACTTTGAGCTATTAGTTCATTGGCAACTATAACATATTCAAGCATTATATTTCTTTTCTTTGATATTGCACGCCACATTGCACGATCTACTATGATTTCTAATTCTTCTTTTTTGAAGGGTTTCTTGATATATTCCTCAACACCGCTTTTCAAAGATTCTTCAACGCCAAAAATTTCGCTATATCCGGTCATGACTATTACAGGAATAATTGGATCTATTTGCCTTATTTTCTCAAGTAAGGCAAGACCGTTCATCCCTGGCATGTTCATATCTGTTATTATCATTTCAATCTTTGGAATCTGCATAAAAACTTCTAGCGCTTCTGTACCATTCTGTGCAGGGATAACACTTTTAGCTTTATCCCTTAGCATTTCAGATATCAGATCGCGCATCAAGTTTTCATCATCGACTACTAATATTGTATTGATTTCCATATTTGCCTCTTTAAATCGCTGGTAAATAAACACTGAATGTTGCTCCCTCAAATGTGTTATTATCTACGATAATGGTACCCTTATTTTTTTCAATAATATTTCTTGCCACTAAAAGGTCAGGTTCAATAAACGCCTGGTTTTCTATTTGAAATAGTCCAAGCAATTGTTCTGCATTTTTTTGATCAGAACTTGTTCCAATATAAGATATTGATATGACTACATATTTATCATGAGTAAGTTTAGCTTCATATTCTTTTGGTATTTGACCATTGCTAGCCTTGATGACTATCTTATTGCCATCAGGAGTTGTTCTTTGAGCATATAAAAATATATTTGTTATTGCTAGTTGTATCTGTTCCTTATCTACATTTATCTGGGGAATATCATCAGGGATTCTAATATCAATATTTAAATTCTTTGAATTTCTGTATAGGAAAATTATGTTATTCAGTATTTCTCTTATACTTGTCTTTTCAGGTTCACTGCGGAGTGATCTTGAGTAATCAAGCATCTTTTGTGCTAAAGCAGTTATATTTTGGGATGCGAGTATAATTTTTTCAATATACTGTTGCGCTTTTTCATTTCCATTAATAACAGTTTTAATAAGGTCAGAATAACCTACAACAACTCCGAGATAGTTATTTATGTTATGAGCTATCATTCCAGATAAACTTGCAATATTAGCTGTTCTGTGCCATTTCAAAAGCTCTCTTTTGTATGCGGATTTCTCATCATTAAGGGATCTTATCTTTAAGAGCATATTTATATGCTCAGCTAGATCTATATAAAAGAATGGTTTTACAATATAATTAACATTGTTAAGTTCTAAATCGAGAGCTTTTTTGCTATCAGGCTCAATAATACAAAGGATTGGCACTTCTTTTTGCTTTATTTTCTGGTAAAAAGTATTGTTATCTTCATTATCAAGTATTATTAGATCAGGGTTTATTGAAAGAAATACTTCATCGAAATTACGTTCATCGGTTTTTAATGCATTATAGCCATTATCCTGAAGAAAACTCATTAGAGCTTGATAATCATTTTTATTATTGTCTATTAAAAGAATTTTTGGTTGATTATTCATATCTTTTTACCTCAATACCTGTTTGTCCAGTCTATATACAAAAGCCAAAATCTCAGCTACTACTTTATATAATTCTGGTGGTATTTCTTGTTCGATATCAAGTTGTATCAAAAGCTCAACAAGTTCTGGGTCTTCTTTTATTGGTATATTATTCTCTTTAGCAATTTGAATAATTTTCTCTGCTATAGAGCCTTTGCCTTTAGCTTTTATAACAGGTGCAGAATTGATTTGGGCATCATACTTAATAGCAGCTGCGCTTTGCCTTTTTTTATTTGGTTGAATATATCTTGTGTAGTTCTTCATATTGAGAAGTTATACAAACTCTTTTACATAAGAGATTTTATTTGTAAATACCCTTACCAGCCTGGTCTCTCTTAGCACCTTGTATCCAGTGAATGAATTCTTTGAGTATTTTGCGAACAATGTATCCCAATTGTGTTATAACCTAATGCGATAAACCTTTTTTCCAATATATCTAATTGGTTTTTAACCTTGATATAAGTATCCTGTCTATTAGTTTTAATCTGGCAACTAATATCTTTATTAAATATACTTATGATGAATTCAATATAACCAATTGTTTCCAGATTAAAGCGAATAGATATATTAAAACTTTTATCCTCGTCCTGTTTATGACCCTTATTGGCAAAGAATTCCAATTCTGCTGATGTTTCCTGATCTCCAATAATAATGGGCAAATCTATAAATATTTTCCCGCTTAGTGCGGACTTTAATTGTAAATATTCAATGCTCTTTAATAGATTTTCAACAGAGTCTTTTAATTCTTCTTTATTATCTCCCTTTTTTGGTTCATCCTGTAATAATAACATTAGTTGCAAAAGTTCTGCCTTTAATATTGGTTTTTCATAAGATAAAAGGGAGTAATCTTTTGTTATAAATTTGGCTAAATCATGTTCATAGTTGTATCCTAATATAATAATTGACCTGTGTATTTGTTCAGCAATTTTAGCAATTTGTAAATCAGTTTCCTTATAAAGCTTTACAGGTATACTTTGTAACAGGTTTATAATCTGTAAAATAGAATTTTCTTTATCAGGAGCGATTGAGTTTTTGAAATTTTCAATTAACGTTAACAAATTTTTCATTATATTCCCGATGGGGAAAATTTCATATACATTTGATTCCAATTTTGTTGTTAAAAGCTCATCTGGTATAAGTTGTAATATTATTTTTCCTTCTCCGATATTTATAACTTTGACGTAAATTTCTTGACCTTTTTCTATTGCTATATCGGAAGTTGCAACAATACGTTGCCCATTGACATCAATTATTAACTTACCGCCCCCTAAATAGTCCAGAACTTTTACTTTTGTGATTTCACCAGGATTAGCAGTATATTCTTTCTCTTGTTTGAATGTTCCTGCTTTTACTCCTGATATTATTTTATCTTTTTGATTTATCGGTAATATATCCATATTTGTAAGGTTAAACAGTATTTGTTCTATACGTAAATGCAATTGTATAGAGGCAGGTTTGATCTTTTATGTCCAGGTTTCATATAAAATAAAAACTTGCTTGAACGAAATAGGTTGTGAAATAACATACAAAACCTGCCCTAAAATATTATAAATTAACAAGCCTACTCAGCTTGTTTCTTATGTATATGCTCCGCATATAAAATTAAATCATCTTGTATTGGATATAGGGAACAAGCTAGACAGCATGTTTTACTCAAAAATAGCATTGAGCCTACTAAAAAACAGCATGAAACCTATAAGTTTAAACAATACTGCTTTCTTTTTTCGATTTCATAAGGTCAAGTATTAAATTTACTTCGCCAATTGGGATATTACTTTTTTGTGAAATCGATATGCGATCCATACCACGTTGAAATAACTCATAAACCTTTTCATATTCCTTGGGTATAGGTATATTTCCCTTATTATCCTTATTTTTTTCTTCGTTGCTTGCCTTCTTTGTGTGGTTTTCTGATTCATTACTCATATCAATTTTTGGCATCTGGTCATTTTCTACTTCATTTATTATATCGGTAAAAACTTGTTTTTTCTTAACAAATTTTTTTGTTTGCCCTTCATAATTACGTAACAATTTTATAGAGTTCACACCTATTAGACAGAGAGCTATAATGAAAACAAAGTCCAGGGCAACCTGAACAAGCATAACGTTTTGGTTTTTGAGAATAGAATAGAGAAAATCAAGCTTTGAGCTTGCTTGTGATAATGATTCTGTATTAATATCGTTAATTTGAGCTTCTTGATTGCTAATATTTTCTTTTTCAATAATTGGAATCTGCTGTTTATTAATTGAGTTTGTATTATTATTCTCTTGATCTTTTGATTCTAACAATGTTTTATCATTAGTTGTTTCAGCAGTTACCGGTCCGGAAATGCTGAATTTCTCAGCTGGGATGATATCTATTACTATTCTGAATGGTGCATTAAGAGAAAATACTGTAAAAGTAGCAGATTTCATAAGGATGGTTTTTATGTAAGTATTATCTTCGTTTTCTTTCAAAGTAACGTTCCTAACAAGTTTATCATTAATTCTGGTTAATTTATTAGCAGAGCCAATTCTTGTATTTAGTAGATAAATAATTAGGTTTTTTTCTGAGTCGAATTGAGTTTGATATTGAACATTATCATCAAGCTCAACTGTAATTCTAGTTTTATTAGCATCTGAATAATATCTTATTTCCTTTATTTCTGCTGCACTTATGCTCAAAGTTGGTATTATAGTCATTATTATTAATAATATTGCTATATTTTTATTGTTCATAGCTGCCTCCGTAACTTGAAAATAAACTAGATTGTTAGATCGATATGATGTATTTCATTATCTTGTTTGTCATGTCCGTCATCTTTTGGTGGCTTTTTATCTTTTTTCTTATTCAAAGACTTTTTTTCTTGTTTTGTCTTTATTTCAACGGATTCAGATTTATTGGAGTTTTGAACCTGTGTTTCCTTTAGTAAAGCGGATTTTTGCATTTCTGCAGAAAACTGTTGTCCTTGCACTTCACCACGATGATGTTCTTTATTCTGTATTTTTGCTATATCTGGTATACTAACTATAGTGTTATTTGTATTTATTGAGTTCATTTCATTTACCTCGCATGAAGAAAGATTACGCTTTTGAGCTTGCATTGATATGTTTTAACTTTGCATGCAAGCGTAATATTGCACTAGAATGTATTTGACACACTCTAGATTCAGATATATCAAGTATTTTTCCTATTTCCTTCATGGTCAATTCTTCATAATAATATAGGGTTATAACAAGTTTTTCTTTTTCTGGTAACCGTTCTATAGCCTCACCGACAATGCTTTCTATTTCTGTTAGGATCAACTCTTTTTCGGGATTTTTTGCGTTTTCATCTTCTGGTCCATTAATTGCATCTTCATCATCGAAAAAAATATCATCCAGAAGTGAAATTGCCATACGATTAATTTCAACTAGTGCTTCATAATATTGGTCTAATGTCATTCCTACATATTTTGCTACGTCTTCGTCACTAATGGATCCATTTTGCTCTAATTCTAGATATGCTTTTTCAATTTTCTTTGCTTTTTCCCTTGTGGAGTATGGGACCCAATCCATCGATCGGATCTCATCCATTATTGCTCCGCGGACTCTGTGTTGAGCATAGTTCTTGAAGCTTGCACCTTTGGATGGATCATATTTTTCAATGGCATCTATTAGACCTATTATCCCTGCGCTAGTTAAATCATCAGTATCTTGTGATTGATTGGCATATATTGATAACCTATGAGCTGTTGACTTTATGTATGGCAAGCAAGCTATTATCAATTTTTCCCTTAGATCCGAACTTTTTTCTTCATTATACTTCTTCCAGATTTCTTCTATCATTTTCATTTTTTAGAGTTTTTATAACCCTAACCCCTTTTTTAGCGAGTTTAATTCTCTTGCTTATTAAGACCCGACTCTTCTGGCTTATTTTCTTGTGTTGTTGGTTCTGTATTGGTGCTATATTTTTCAATGATTATTCCAAGTAAAAATCCAAACATAATTGCAATAATAGTAGAAAAAAAGATACGTTTAAGTAAGGTTATAAACCTGAAATCAAAGAGCAATCCAGAGGACATAACAATTATAATTGAACATAAACAAATAAATAGGATTATACTTCTTTTCATAATAATTATCGGTTTTTTTTCTATTTAACATAAGAGCCATTGATAATATTTTTTGCAATAAGATTAATACATTTGCTTGCGGAAGACATTGGATATTTAAAGATCAAAGGTTGTTGAGAAGACACCGCATCTGATACAGCTTGATCCTTTAATACATAACCAACGAAATATGTCTTAGCGTTGATAAACCTGTTTGCAGCTATAGTAATTCTTTCTGCGACATCGAAAGCCTGATGTTGATTGGCGACCATGTTAACTAATATACCTATGCTGGTATCTTTTTTTTGTGATATAACCTTTATCATTGCATAAGCATCTGTTATAGCAGTAGGTTCAGGGGTTGTTACAACAAATATTTCGCCTGCTGCGATAACAAAATCCAAAACATTGTTTGATATACCAGCAGCAGTATCTATAAATGTTACGTCAAAATCATCTACTGCTTTAAGCAGTTGGTTTATTAATATGGTTCTATCAATTTCAGATAAACTTGCCATTGATGTTCTACCTGGGCTGGCTGGTATTATAGTTAAACCAGCTGGTCCTTTAATAAATATATCAGAAAGCTTTTTCTCTCCTGTTATTACATGTTCCAGGTTATACTTTGGTTTTAGTTTTAATAAGACATCAATGTTTGCAAGTCCAAGATCAGCATCTATAATACCGACCCGTTTATTCTGGACGCTTATTGCAAGGGCAAGATTAGTTGTTATATTAGTTTTTCCGACTCCACCCTTTCCACTTGTAATTGCTATGGACCGTTTAGTGGTTTGATAGCTATGTTCTTCACCCTGTTTCTGACCTTTAAGCCATTTTGCCATTAAACGTAAACCTGTTGCTTGATCATTTGCTAACATTTATTCTAAAACCTCTATTTTAATCTGCGGAAATACGTTTCCTGTTAATGAATAAATCTACCAGAGAATTTACTTCAGCTAATTTTATATCATCAGGGACATTTTGCCCGGTAGTAAAATAAGAAATCGGCTTCTTTGCTTTCATACTTATATTTAAAATTGAACCGAAACTTAATGTCTCATCAAGTTTTGTAAATAGTAAATTGCAAACATATTTAGGGGCAAAAGTTTCTATACAAGCAAGCGCATCGCTTTCCTTAATTCCCGCAGGGATTAATAAATGTGTATCTGCTGGTTGAGCAGACTCCAAAAATTCTTCAATGTTTCGTATCTCAACAGTATTTAGATGACTTCTCCCCGGTGTATCTATTAATATTAAGTCCATGTCCTCATAATCGTTTATACATTTTTCTAAATCTTCAGGTGTTAATGCAGATTTGAGAGGAATTGACATTATGTGCGCATAAGTCTTAAGCTGATCTATTGCCGCTATTCTGTATGCGTCAATAGTGATGAGCCCGACAGATTTTTCCTTTTGAAAATGATATTGTGCAGCTAGTTTGGCTAAAGTCGTTGTCTTGCCAACACCAGTAGGACCAATTAATATGGATACTTTTTTTGATTCATCTAAACCACCAGACATTTTTATCTTACGACTTATAAAAATCTCAAGATAATCTTTTGCAGACATTTCTTTTGTATATTCTTGATACTCATTAATTAAAGACAGAATATCATAGGTGTATTCGCTATCGACCTGGTTTTTAGTAAGGCAATCATGGAGTATATAAGATATTCTGCTCTTTGATCTTTGCGTATTTTGTCTTTTTAAAAATGAAGTTTGGACATTAGCACTTCTAACTATTTCATTCTGAAAGGCAGATGGTTTGATTTCATTTTTTAGATTTTGGGTATTACTTGAGTTCTGTTTACTTGCTAAAGATAGCCACATATCGTTTTTCAAATTATCAAGCGCGTCTTCTGTCTCATTACTTTTAATAAGATTTTTTTCCCAAGAATTATCAGAAGGAGCTATATTCTCCTTATTTTCGGACACATCGGGGACCTCATTCCGATGGACGATATTTGATGAGTATTTTTTAAGAATTCCATAAGCAATTCTATTGTTCTTCGAAAGATTTTCCTTGTTAGTGCGGATTTGGGTATTTTCGCTTTCCTGGTAAATATCGTCATTATCATCTACAATCAAATCTATATTGTTTTCCTTAGATTTATTTGTGACTTGATTATCAAGATTTGTTTTATTAGTTATGTTATCATCATCGACAACAGCAATTATTTCTACTCCTCTGTTACCATCTGCATTAAGTTGTCGGACATGGAGAACTTTTGCTTCAGGACCCATTTCTGCATTAGCTTTTTCTATGGCTGATTTTAAGCTGTTTGCTCTATATCTGTTTATTATCATTAATTATTCTCCTGTTTGCTCATAAAAATTATTAATGCCTGATAAATTGATTTTCTTCTTTCAAACTTATAATTCCAATCTGTTGAACTTCGATATTAGATGGAACTTCGTTATATGAAATAACAAATAGATTCGGAAGAAATTTTTCTGTTAACATCTTAAAATGCCTTCTTATAACTGATGAGCACAGAATTATGGGTTGATTATCTATTATAGCGTTATTTATAGCCTGGGCGGTTGCATTTATTATTGATCTTGATTCTTCTGCGCTAATGTTTAGGGTACTGTGGTCTTCACTAAGTGCATTAATAATAATTTCTTCTACAGAAGGATCTAAAGTAAACACTTTAAGTATTCCATCATTATCAACGAGGTTTTTAGTTATTGAACGTGCAAGAGCGTTACGAACATATTCAGTTAATATATCAGGATCTTTAATATTATGACCGCGATCAGCTAAAGTTTCTAAAATTTTCACCATATCTCTTATAGAAACTTGCTCTCTTAATAAATTTGCACAAACTTTATGTATTATACTCATTGGCAATATGTTCGGAGTAACTTCTTCAACCAGATTAGGATGGGTTTCTTTTACTCTGTCAAGTATAGCTTTTAATTCTGTTCTTCCCAATAATTCATGTGCATAAGATTTAATTATCTCAGTAATATGAGTTGCTAGAATTGTCTCTGGGTCAACGACTGTATATCCTGCAAGTTCTGCGTTGTCTTTTTGGTCTTCACTTATCCATTTGGCTGGTAGACCAAAGACCGGTTCCTGGGCAGACACACCTTCTATTTCCTCCAGAACATTTCCTGGGTTCATTGCTAAGAAATATCCCATCATAATTTTGCCCTCTGCCACTTTTACACCACGAATTAAGATAGCATACTCTCCGGGCTTTAGTTGTATGTTATCTCTAATTCTGATTGGTGGGACTATAAATCCAAAGTCTACAGCGCATTGTCTACGAATTATTTTTATTCTATCCAGCAAATGTCCATCTTCTTTTGGATCAACTAGAGGGATTAGGTTATAGCTAATTTCCAATTCCATAGGGTCAATTTCCATTAGTTGTTCTAAGTTTACTTCCTCTGTTTCTGGTGTTTCTTGTTGTGATTCTGATTCTGCTGGTGGTAGCATCTTCTTTGCTAAGATAGAGCCTTTCCTGTTTATATAGGCAATACCTCCGGATATGCCAGACATGATAATGAATGGCAATGTAGGTAACCCTGGTATTATTCCTATAATAAATAGCATGCCCGAAGCTATTGCGAATACCTTAGGTTGATGGAGCAATTGGAATGAGAATTCCTTACCAAAATTTGAATCAGAGGCTGCTCTTGTAACAATAAATCCTGATGCAGTTGATATAAGCAATGCTGGTAATTGACTTACCAAACCATCGCCTATAGTAAGTATTGCGTAAGTGCTGACCGCTCTCTGGATGTCCATCTTGTGTTGAACTATACCTATAACAAGTCCGCCGATTATATTAATAAACATTATGATAATTCCGACAATAGCATCACCACGAACAAATTTAGATGCACCGTCCATTGCTCCATAAAAATCTGCCTCACGTGCTATGGCTTTTCGTCTTTCTCTTGCTTCTTCTTCTGTTATTAATCCTGCATTTAGATCGGCATCAATACTCATTTGTTTACCCGGCATAGCATCCAATGTAAATCTAGCTGCTACTTCAGCTATTCTTCCAGAACCTTTTGTTATAACTACAAATTGGATTACGACTAGAATTAGAAATATAACAAGCCCTACTACAAAATTACCTCCAACAACAAATTTACCAAAACTCTTGATCACTTCACCGGCTGCTGATTCCCCTTCTTGACCATGTAATAGAATAAGCCTTGTTGATGATATGTTAAGAGCTAATCTTGCCAGTGTTGATACTAAAAGGACGGCAGGAAATGACGAAAAATCAAGTGGTTTCAGTAAATATAGCGATATAAGTAATATAATAAGCGCAAATGTTATATTGAATGACAATAGAAAATCCATTAAGATCGGCGGTATCGGTATTAGCATTGCTAGAACAATACCAACCACAGCAATAGCTAACGCAACATCGCTATGCTGTGCGATTCTGTTAAGGATATCTGAAATGTTAGATTTATTGGATGCTCCCATACTAATTTTACATTACCCTTGACTTATTCATTTGATAGACACGAGCTAGTATTTCAGCTACTGCTTTATACAAGGTTACTGGTATCTCTTGATCTAAGTCCAGTTTATATAATATCTGTGCCAGTGGTTTATCTTCAATAATTGGAACGCCATTTTCGCGTGCTATTTCTTTTATTCGCTCTGCGATTAAATTCTTACCCTTAGCACATACTTTTGGTGCATTATAGTTTTCTCTTTCATATTTTAATGCCACAGCAATGTGTGTCGGGTTTGTAATAACAACATCTGCACTTGGAACTGCCTGCATCATCCTTCGCATAGCAACTTCACGTTGTATAGACCTGATCCTCGATTTTATCAACGGATCTCCTTCTGAACTCTTTAATTCTTCTTTTAATTCTTGTCTGGTCATCTTCAGACTGCGCTCAAATTCCCATCTCTGATAGGCATAGTCCAAAATTGCCAGTCCAAGCAAAAATATACTCGCACGATATGCCATCTTGAAAGTTTCATCCACTATTAGCAATATAGCAGGCTTAATATCCATATCGGCTAATTCTAAAATTTTCTGTTGATCTGATTTTAGTGTAGCATACATTATATAACCAACAATAGTAAGTTTCATAAGTGATTGAAGAAAAGAAACCAGTGTTCTTCTGGATATTATCCTGCTAAATCCTTTAATAGGATCAATACGTTCAAATTTCGGAATCAGAGCTTCGCCACTTAAAATAAAGCCTACCTGGACATAGTTAATAGCCAGAGCTGAGAGAGTCATTATTATAACAAAAGCACCAAGAATGTTTCCCAGAAGAGCTATAATCTTTATACCTAAATTCTGAAAATCTTCTGCAATAGATATATGTGAAAATGTATATTCTGAAAAGGATATTATCCTGGAAAACATTGATGGAAATATAATCCTGAGAGCTATTAATCCAACAATGAACATGAATGTTGATGTAAGCTCTGCACTTTTAGCCACCTGTCCTTTTCTGCGCGCTTCTTCGCGCCGCCGTGGCGTTGCTGACTCTGTTCTTTCTTCCTGTGGTGCACCTTCTGGCATTATGTCAATGGCTCCATAAGCTAAATAGATACCAAATATTGTCTCTCATGACTGTAAAGAGCAATCTTGTGTATCTAACAAATAGAGGCAATGTAACTGCCATAACAAGTAAGCCCAGTGAAATTTGAATCGGAAATCCAATTATGAAAACGTTCATCTGTGGCATTGTCCTTGCTATCATTGCAAGGGCTATCTTTGATAAAAAAACTGCTCCCATTACTGGCAAAGCAATCCTGAAACCTGTTGAAAATATGCCACTAAATACTGTGTTTAGATGTTTTATAAATGCGGTATCTGGATACCATTCCGCAATAGGAATCATATCAAAGCTTCTGGCTAATCCCATCAGGACATAATGATGGCTGTAGGTAACTATAAAGATTAAAGAAGCTATAACGGTATTAAGCTCAGCAGTTATTGTTACTGTTGAATGAGTTGAAGGATCAAAGATATTCATCATGCCAAAACCAATATCATTTCCAATCAGCTGTCCAGCAAACTGTATGCCCATAAAGATCAATTGTGCCATAAATCCGATGCTAATTCCTAAAATTATTTCTCTTGCAGATGCAAGAAAGTACTCCCATACATTATTTAATGGTGTTGATAAGGACATTACTCCTTTGTATGGAAGAATTGCTGATGTTATTACTATGGCTATTGTGAAAGAAAGCAATGCACGAACTTGAAAAGGCAAATTTCTTGCTCCAAAAAAAGGTGCAGTAAATAGAACTGCGGAAATTCTGAAAAATACTAATAAAAATGATATTATTTGTGCATTGCTTAAAGTTATTTCTTCCATAATAAATTTATCCTGCTGAATAGGTTGATAAGTTCATCAAAATATTAGTTGTAAATTTAATAATAACACTAATTATCCATGATCCGAATATTATAAGCGATAAAAATATAGCCACTATCTTCGGTATAAAAGCAAGTGTTGCTTCATGAATCTGGCTTATAGCTTGGAAGACGCTTATTCCAATACCTACGATTAATCCAATTATCATAGGAGGAGCAGATGCAATAAGCACAGTCACTAATGCCTGTTTAATTATATGATTGACAAGTTCAATGTTCATTTTAGAATCCTTTAACGAAATCCTGTAATAAGAGACTTAACTACCAGATGCCATCCATCAGATAAAACAAATAAAAGCACCTTAAACGGAAGAGAGATCATAACTGGTGGAAGCATCATCATGCCCATGGACATTAATATTGATGCAATAACCATATCTATAACAATAAAAGGAACAAATAGCATGAACCCCATCCTGAAAGCTGTATTTAGCTCACTAACTATAAATGCAGGTATAAGCACATGGGTGGGGACATCATTTTCATTTCTTGGTTTATTCATCTTTGCCATCTGCACCATAAGTGAAAGGTCTCTTTCCCTTGTTTGTCTGAACATGAAATCTCTTATAGGCTTTGAGCCTTTATCTATGGCGGTTTTATAAGAAATTTTTCCTGCCATATAAGGGCTAATTGCTTCTGAATTAACTGTTTTCCATGTTGGTGCCATAACAAAGAAGGTTAAAAATAGAGCTAATCCTATAATCACTTGATTAGGTGGTGTTTGTTGAATTGAAAGAGCTGAACGAATAAATGAAAGCACGACCACTATCCGTGTAAAGGATGTAAGCATTAATAAAAAAGCAGGAGCCAGGGATAAGGCGGTAAGCAATAATAATATCTGTATTCCTGTTGAGAGATCAGATTCCCCTGTTCCTTTATTTCCTATTTCTATGCGCGGCAGACTTACTCTAACCTGTGCGCCAACCTTTTCAGATGTTATAAGTATCATAAGAACTATCACTATAGAATAAAGTAATATAAATGATTTTTTATAAATAACTTTACTGTTTTTTTTCATGATACCCGACCCAATTATTAATCAGTTTTAACCTTAAATCGTTCCATAACATTCTTAAAAATTGAAGGAAAATCTCTATTGTTATGGTTGCTATATAATTTATCTTTATCATTAGTATCAATTGCAGAATAATAATCATCTGCATTGATTTTTGATAAGAGAGACATGCTATTATTTGTCATTCCAATAACCAGTATTTCATTTGCTACTTTTACCAGACATAATGACCTTCTGTGTCCTAAAGAAATATTTGAAACAATAGATACAGGATTTCTTGCGGAAGGCATTAATATTTTATAAATCCTGAGCTTCTTTATTAAGAATACGCTACCAACAATCAGAGAAAGAACGATAAGCAGTGATACAGTCATACGTAATAATGCATTAAAGTTACTATCTTTTTGTATATTATCTATATTTTGTTGATCGTAGTCTGAATATAAGTTTGACTGTGCGTCTGCAAAGAGAATAAATAAAGATATAAAAACAAATATTGTAAAAAAAACAAACAAATATTTCATTTTAATCAAACATTTTTATCGAAGGCTCTTTAGCCTTTCAGCTGGTGTAACGATATCAGTTATTCTGATACCAAAGTTTTCATCAAAGACAACAACTTCACCTTTAGCAATAAGATTATCATTTACTAATAAATCTACTGGTTCACCAATCAACTTATCTAATTCAATTATTGAGCCTGGTCCGAGTTGAATCATATCCCTGATTGCTATTTTTGTTCTACCAAGCTCAACAGACACTTCCAGAGGTATATCTAGGAGCATTTCTATATTTCCAGTTATACCAGTTGGTCTGGTATTTTTTGTTTCGGCGATGTTTTCATCTATTTGTTTTTCTTGATAGACCATCTTCTCGATAGGAGGCTGGCTAGATTCTTCTGGTTGAGTGTCTGTTTTTTCTTCTTCTTGAGCATTAAAGGCACTTGCATTTTTAAGTATTGCATCAATTTCATCCTGATCCATTCTTAATCCACCTTTTCATTTTTACATATTTGGGCAGCCCTTCGTCCATTGATCATTCCGGGTTTCCCATAAAATTTTCGTCGTCCTGCGACTAAGATTTCTATTTCATTTTTTTTAGCATTTGCAAGTTTTATGATATCCCCTTTTTTTAACTTTAAAAGATCTCCTATGGTTACAGCGCTGGGAGCGTATCTTGCACTTAAAGTTAAGTAAATATTGTCAATATGTTTATGCATCAGATTTTTATATTTATTCATTGATTCAGTATCGACAAGTGAAGGAAATTCTTCTCGTTTAAGGTTTGCTAATGCTTGCTGTATTGTCAAAAATGGGAAGCAAATGCTCATAATATTGTGAATGCTGTCAAGTTTAACATCAAATAGTATTAATACAACTGGATCGCCTGTGGTTGCTGCTTGAATAAATTGTGGATTGTTTTCCAATCGCTCAAGTCTAATTTTTAGGTCCATGCTTCTTTGCCATGATTCCTGCAATATCGCAAGGGCTTTTTCAATAATCCTGGTTATTAAACTTTCTTCAACTATTGTCAATCCTCTACTATAAATTCTTGGAGACCCAGAACCACCGAGAAGCGAATCAATTATAGGGAATACTAATGGCATACTGATTTCTAGCATACCAACGCCTCGCAACGGCTTAAGACTAAATATGCCTATACAAGTCGGATCAAATAAAGATGAAATATACTCACCATAAGTCATCTGTTCAATGCTACTACATTCTATTTCTACTCCAGCTCTTAAAGAAATAGATAGATATGAACTTAACGCACGAGCATAGCTACTATGAAGAGCATTTAATGCCTTTAAGTGTTCTTTTGACAAGCGACTTGGCATTGTAAAATCATATTTTTCGATATTAACCTTTTTTTTGCGAGAAGATATTATTGTAACGTTGCCTGCTTGTGAATCCTGTGTTTTTTCTGTGTTAGTTGATTGTTCTGATGATGAAATACTTAATAGAGCATCTATTTCTTCCTGTGATAGAAGTGGTTTAGAATTACTTTGGTAATTTGAAAATTTGCTTTCAGAAGATAGATTTGTATCCGCCTCTGTATTCTGAGATTGATCATCCTGCTCCTGTGATTGATCACCCTGGCTTGACATTGCTTTTAGCAATGCATCTATTTCATCCTGTGAAATTGGTCCTTTTTCCATATCTTTATTTTGCCTATTAATTATTGAACCACAAATTCACTAAAATAAATCTGATAAATGTCATCACTTGATAAACCCAGAACTGATATAAAATTATCTTTTAACTCTTTGATGAGAGCTAATTTACCTTCAGGTGAAGAGATTTCATCAATTGTTTTGCTTGATAGAGTAATTATAAACTGATGTTGTAACAGTGGTTTTGCTTTATCAATTTTTTTAACAAGTGATTTAGACTTCAATTCTAAGTTTATGCCAACTTTAATGTAGCGACGACCTTCTGTGCCTAATGGATTTACAAGCACTGTCCCGAACTCATAAATGAAGCCATCACTTGCGTGACTTTCCGTTGATACGCTTTTACTTTCAGTTACTTCTTTTGAAGGTTTGTTTTCTGTCCTTTCACCAGTGCCTGATAATGCAAAGCGAGGATTAATGAATTTTGTAACGAAAAAGAATCCAAGTAACATTAATATTATCGGTAAAAATGATGCTAATATTAAAGGCAATTTCCCATTCTTTTTATCCTGAGGGTTATTTTCTACTTTTTCTTCGTCAGCCATTTATAACCTCCATAAAACTCGCTATCTTATGATTCGCTTTGCTTGACCTGATCAGCAATGTTATCTATTAATTCATCAACTTTTGAGATTTCTTGGTCTTCTGGTTTTTCCCCAACTATTTTTTCCCCTATTTTTTCTTCAGCTTTTATTTCCATTAGTCTGTCAACGGTAGATTGCAATTCGCTTATATCTATTGGTTTTGTAAAATGTGCAAAGACACCCAGTTCTGCAAACTGATCTTCTGATATTTGTCCACCGAAAGCTGATGTTGTAATTATAGGGACTTTATCAATCATTTCTTTAATTTTCCGCAAGCTATCAATCGGATCACTATCAAATGATGACAAATCTAAAATTATTAAATCAAACCTTTTATTTTTGATCTTTGCCATAGTTTCTGCTTCAGATTCTGACATTTCAAAATCATAAGTTTCATGGGCTAGAACACTTTGTAAAAAAGACCGTGATCTTTGTTCTGCGTCATATATCAGGATTTTTCTCTTTTCCTGAAATACCGAATTATGTTTATTTGCAATAACTGAATCAATTATTTCTGGTAAGTCCTGTATATTGATAGGTTTAAATAAGACAATTGTTGCTCCTAAATATTGCAAGTCAAGCACCTGTCGTGAGTTTCTAAAAGCGCTAAGTATTATTATAGGCGGTTCTGCTCCTGAAGCTATATCAAGACGAAGTCTGAAGTATTCTTTCAGCTCCTTTAATATATCTATTCCGTCATTGTCATTAGCTCGTAACGAAAGTAAAATTGCATCAGGAAGTTCTGATTGTATTGCCTTCATTGTGGACTGGCTGTTGTATGCTGTAGTAACTTTATATCCAGCATTTGTTAGTGCATAGTCCATTCCTAGACGCGTATAATTCATGCTATCTATAACAAGAACTTTTGGCTGTCTGATTATTCGCGTTCCTTTATTGCCCTTTAGTAAATCAAGTGAATTTTTCTTTACAATCTGAACTTTCATACTTTTTATTGTTTTGCAATATCTATGCCATTATAGAGTTTCATTTTCCCTGATACGATCAATCGGCTAATTTCACTCTAAACTTTAATCGGCTAGCTAGACATATTTTATTTTTGTGCGGAAGTAACGCAGTAAAGTATAGTTGTTTTAATGCAGTAAGTCTTTTATCGGCTCGCAGAAATTAGTTATTTTAATGCGCAAGTAAACGCATCTGAACAGTGTTTGTTCTAGTTTGGTAGGCTTTTTGTCGGCTCGCAGATATACGTCATTTTTATGTAATAGTAACGCAGATAAGAATGGTTATTTTAATGCAGTAGGTTTTTTGGTTGGCTGGCAGATAGATTTCCACCCTACACTCTCTTCTGAGTCCAATTCAAATTTTAGGTAATAATTATGCTTATGAATCCTGATAGATGATCTTACTTGTCATTGTCGCTAATTTCTTTCCAGTATTTATGCAATTTATCAATTGAAATATGACATATTGTAATGGAATCCCCCCTTTCCCCC
>FWPV01005201.1_pt1 | contig 26314 bp, 16 predicted proteins | sample 2228371 | NCBI WGS metagenome assembly FWPV01 (sample SAMEA103939776, study PRJEB20133) | metagenome
CTAATTCTACCAGTCTTTCATGAACAATTTGATCATGAGTTAAAGTACCAACTATATCAGCTGGTTGGCCGGTATTTCCACTCATTCTGGCTCTTTTCCTGACCATATTGATATATTCAATGGCCTTATCGTTGTTTCCTAGTTCAAAAGCCGCTTCAGCTGCCCATAATACAACATCAGCATAGCGAATTATTTTAACATCAATTGGGCCATCCTGCCATGTTAAAGAATTTTTCCAGTGTTCATCATAAGAGCATTCGTACTTTTTTGAGTTCATTTTCAGACCTGTGCCGTTTTCCAGGATTGAAAAATTCGGTTTTCGCCATGCAAGACCACCATCATTACTGATATAACAAAGTATAGAATCGTTTTCTGTTAAAAGAGTTGCAGACTTTCTTGGGTCGCCAGGTTCATAAGAATTAGCCAAAAATTCGGTTGGGCACCACCATCCCCAGCCAAAATCAACCCCATCCGGATTTACTGAATTAATTGGTGTTAATTTGCGCGGTGCACACCAGTTTACTAAAGCCGTTCCACGTGTATCAAACCATCCACGGCCATCCTGTACGTTTTGTATTTCAAATACACCTTCCTTTGAATTATTGCCGTCAACCATAAATATCCATTTATATCCACCGGTTTCAGGACTTCTCCATGTATTAAACCGTTCACCATCTATGCCTACCAAACCGTATTCAGACGAACCAATCACTTGTTCAGCCCAATAGAGTGCTGAATCCCATCGCGCTGATGATAATCCAGCAAATCTTTCGTCTCCCGGATAATATTTAGCATATGAGGCTTCGTAAAGAAATACTTTAGCCATTAAAGCTTTTGCAGCTCCTTTTGATGCCCTGCCAATATTATTTGTGCCCCATTCACTTTTTTCCGGAAGTACATTTATGGCAATCCGTAAATCAGATTTAATAAGGTTATAAATTTCAAAAATAGAATTCCGGCCTTTTTCATATTCACTCGGACTTAGTACATGATCAACCAACGGCACTCCTCCAAATATTTGAGTTAAAGTAAAATAGTTTAAAGCTCTAAGAAACCTCACTTCACCCAAGCGTTTTTTGATAAGCGCTGAATCACTACTTGTTTTTGGTATTTTTGGAAGTTTCTCAAGAGCCACATTGCAGTATCCAATAGTACGATATAAATAACCCCATGGCCATTCAAAAACATTAGCTTCAGAAGGAGTATGCCTTAACTGATCAACATGCTGATATTCCACAACATCAGCTTTACCGCCTGCCCCGGCTTCAGCTTCATCAGAGGCAATACTTCCAAGAGTCATCATAATTGTAAGATCCCAGAGTTTCTCCATACAGAAATTTGAATAACATACGGTAGTTGCCATTTCTGCAGCTTCCATAGTAGTATAAAACGATTCCTCAGTTGCTACAGCAATAGGTTTAAGATCAACGAATTCTTCACTGCACCCAAATAGGAACAGCATGCTGATGAATGTACCTAAGTATCTTAATATTTTTGATTTCATAATATTTATCACATTTTAAAATTATTAGTAAAAAATTAAAAAGTAAGATTGATTCCTCCTAGAACAATAAGGCTTTGAGGATAATTCCCGATTTTATCTATACCTTGTGCAAGCATGTCACTAATAGCAAATTCAGGATCCAAACCAGAATATTTTGTTATGGTAAGCAGATTTTTAGCACCAACATAAATTCTTAGTCGTTCAATACCAACCCTTTGGCTCATTTTTACTGGTATTGTATATCCCAGTTGGATATTTTTAAGTCTTACATACGAACCATTTTCAACATAAAAATCAGAAATTTTTGTGAAATTACCATTCTCACCCTTCGGATCAAGCCTGGGCAGATTAGTACTTGTATTTCCCTCATATAATAAATTACCTTCATTGTCATAAATAGGTTCACGGTATTGTTTCAGGACATCTTTGATCTTATTCGGGCCAGGATCTTGTCCCATTAAATAAAACTTTGATCCGTTAAAGATTTTATGCCCGATCTTGCCTTCAAAAAACAGGTTAAGATCAAAATTTTTGTATTCAAGATTAGCAGAAAAACCGAAATAAAACTTGGGTATCGGGCTTCCTATATTAACTTTATCAAGATTGTTAATTTTGCCATCGTGATTTACATCTACATAGCGAAGATCACCCGGTTTGGCCTTAGGTTGCGCATAACTGGTATCACCATTAAGTTTTATTGTATAGGGTTGATTCCAAATATAAACTTCACCATTTGGTTTTACAGCGGCATCGGCCCATGTAAAAAGTCCGTCGGTTTTTAATCCATTAAACTGTGACACCGGGTAGCCTTCAGCTGTAAGGCAAATGTTTCTTAAATTTACACCAACATCACCTCTGTATGTCGAATCTCCCTTTATATCAATAACTTTATTACGCACAAAGGTTCCGTTAAAATCTACCGAATATTTTAAAGCGCTGAAACTACCTTTATAACCAATTGTAAATTCAATACCAGAGTTATTAATTTTACCTATATTACTGATAGGCCTTGCATCGCCACCAAGTTGTTGCACATAATTTGGATTCTGATACATTCCGGCTATTGCGGGTAAATTTTGATAAATCAGCATCCCTTCATTTGCTTTCTGAAACAAATCAATAGTAAGACTCAGTTTATTACTGAAGAACGACATATCTAATCCAATATTTTTCATTTTCATTGTTTCCCATCGCATTTCACGGTTCGGCATTTGTTGTAAAGCAGCCCCTGATTTGATATTGTTTGAATGATCAAATACATACCCAAATGCATTTACCTGGGCAATCCTTGAATAATATCCGTATAATGCGGGAGCATTTGCACCGGTTGTACCATATCCGGCTCTAATTTTGCCAAAGCTTATAAAATTTGAATTTTTTATGAATGACAATTCAGAAAATTTCCATCCTGCTGAAACTGAGGGGAAATTACCTTTGCGGTATTTAGGCCCGAAACGTGATGAAACGTCATGTCTAAAGTTGGCAGTTAATAGAATAATTCCTTTATAATCATAATTAAATCTACCAAAATAGGAGTAAATTGCATCTTCCGAACCTGTTCCATATACATACTGAACCGTTGTAAGTGTATCATTTGTACTTGCATTAAAGTAACGCATCTCAGGCGTTTCATTGATCAGGTCGTGCCTCTTACCACTAATATCTGCGTACTTATTTCTGATAGCCTCAGCTCCAACTAAAAAACCAATATTATGATTTTGAATCGAAGTATTATAATTTAAATAATTCTGAAATTCCAAACCATACTGCTGAGCAACTGATTTCGATACCTTACTTTGTTCATTCTTGACTGTTGGATTATAATGATAAATTCGGTTAAATTCATCGACTATGTTAAAAACAGTGTAAGCATTAACTTTTGATGTATAAACCAGTCCTTTAATTGGAGTAAATTCAACATAAGCATTACCTCCGATTGAATATTCATTACGAACACGGTCAAGTACATCTACTGCTACCCTTGGATTTGTTCCACCCGTTGGATTAACTGACCATTCACCGTTTTCGTCATAGGGACTAACATAAGGTATCATTTGAAACATTCCAAGAAGCGGGGAATTATATTCATTTTGAAAAACCCATTCTTCAAAACCGTTATGCTTTGACTTGACAAACAAAGCATTTTCTCCAACTTTGAAGAGTTTACTCAACTTATGATCAGAATTAACACGAAAACTAATCCTGTCATAATCGCTTTTAGGATAAGTCCCCTGTTGCCGTTGATAATTAGCGCTTACATAATAAGACGATTTTTCTGTACCTCCGGTAACTGATAAGTCGTAATTTTCCATTAATGCATTACGAAACATTATATCCTGCCAGTCATAGTTTCTAAGAGTATCGGGTTGGGTTGTAAAAGGAGCAGCATTGATATTTTTTAACGCAACTAAAATATTTGCCAATTTAGCATATTCCTGAGAATTTAAAAGTTCCAATTTCTTACATGGCTGTTGAAAACCCCAATATGCATTAAAATTAGTTATAAGTTTACCTGATGCACCTTTTTTTGTAGTTACCAAAATAACTCCATTCCCTCCGTTCGAACCATAGATGGCGGTTGATGATGCATCTTTTAGTATCTCAACTCTTTCAATATCTCCCGGATTAAGATTTGAGAGGCTGGAATGAACGCCATCAACAATAACCAGTGGTTCAGTACCATTTATTGAAGAAATACCTCTAATCTGTATACTAATGCTACCTCCAGGCATACCTGTGTTTGAGGTTATACTGACTCCTGCTGCACGTCCCTGTAATGCCTGATCAACTCCTACAGCAGGCATTTCTGTCAGTTTTCCTCCTGAAACAGAAGCTACTGACCCGGTAAGATCACTCTTCTTGACTGTTCCGTATCCTACCACGACAACATCATCAAGACTAATAATATCAGGCGCTAACTGAATATTAAAGTCTGTACGGCCTTTTACTAAAACTTCTTCGGTTAGATAACCTACATAAGACACTACCAATACAGCGTTTTCCTTTACCGACATAGAAAAATTACCATCCAGGTCGGTAACTGTCCCGTTATTGGTGCCTTTTTCCAGAATGGTAACACCAGGCAGAGGCGTATTGTTCTCATCCCTGATGTTTCCGTTGATAGTCACCTGTGTATATGCCTGAATGAAAATAAAGAAACAGGCAAATACACCCAATAATTTTAAAAGCAAAGGTTTTCTTTTCATGTTGTTTTAATTTAGTTAAGGTTAAAAGGAAAAAATCAGATTCATATCATAATTATATGACATTCAAGATATTCAGCATGAATAATATTATCGCCGTAATAATAACTATAAGCGCAATTTCAATACCCATATATTTTAGTTTCTTCATATTGATTTTTGTTTAAATATAAGGACATGCCTATATTTACAAGGTGTACAAAAACGTCAGAAAAGAGGATTTTTAAAGCGGGTGGAAAATTATAGCAATCAGGAGGGAAAAATTTTTCAATTATTTAAAACGCCAATAATATAATGCCTGATTAGTCAATAGTTATCACGCATTATCGCTACGAAATGCTTATTTTATCGGAGTTTGATATCTTCTAATGAAAATAGAAGTTCAGAAAAAGTGCCGGTGTTATTGGTACTGCTTCAGCATAAAGGCTTGTGAAAGTTTGTTCGTCAGCAGGAATGCGTGTATAATTTGAAAATCTTACATTTTCTTTATTCAGTATGTTTAAAACCGAAAGTCCGGCATCAAGATGTATTTTACGCTTTAGTATTCTATAAATAATAGCTGCATCAAGTCTTGTGTATGGCTCTGTATATTGCACACTTTTTAAAATTGTTGCAGGGTCGGGTAACCCCGAGCCATAGACGAATGCGGCTGAGAAATGCAAAGACCTTATTTTTGCAAGTCCTGCCACTTTTATTTCATGCCGCTGGTCATATAGTGAAGGCCTGAATTTTCCGTCAGTGAAATATGAATATTTTTCTGATGACCTGCTTAAGGTGTAAGATACCCAGAAAGTTTGCTGCCTGAATTCTGTTTTTACAAAAAAATCAATACCATGCGTTTTGCTTTCCCCTGTGTATGCATTTATGCCATCCTTCGTCTGCACATACCTTACCATACCATTTGTGTGCCTTATATAGCCCTCAATACTGGCCGCTACGCCTTTACGGTTATATGCAATACCAGCAACTGCGCTGCTGGCATTAAGAACGGGAGTCGTGTTGTTGTCACATAAACTCCAGATATGCCTGAAATTACCCGATGAGTCAATGACCATGTTCTTGGCGGCGAATTGATTATACAAGCCCCATGAAGCATTTAGTTTAAGATATCTATCCGCTGAAAAAACCACTGTTATACGTGGTTGCAAAAACAACTCTTTCGAAATAAGATGATAATCGGCCCTGATACCCGGAGTAATTTTTAGTTTTTCCCATAAGGTTAATTGATCCTGTAAAAAAAGATAAGGTAGCGCATAACTTTTTTCATCGGCAATCAGGCTATCATGTAACTCACTGTCGTCTTTCAGCGTAAAATAATATAATGCACCTGTCCCTGTCTCCAGCACATTTGATTCACTGATAACCAGCTTGTTGTTTGTTCGCACATGAACTTCACTGATTGCTGAAAAAAGCTGCTTTTTTAGCTGGTAAGCCCATGGGTTAAAACGCGATTTCTCGACATATTCATCCTGGTTTTTGTCACTCTGTAAAGCAGAATAACTGATAATAATATTACTTCTGTTAATATTTTTCCAGTTAAATCCATAAAAAGCTGAAGCTCCCAGTTGCTGGTTTTCTTCGCCATAGCTGATTGACAGTTTATTGAACTGGCTCTCATGGTTTAACGAATATGAAAAATCATCCATGCCGCCGTAAATGCTGACAAAATAATTGCTTTTTGTTCCTCCTCCTGAATATTTAATATTCATGTCCCTGAAACTATAGTGAGGATAGGCATAATAGTCGGCTTTGCCGCTTTGCCTTCCGCGGCCCGATGGGGTATTGTTTACAACTTCCCCGGGGCGGTAAAGGTTATAATATGTCTGCCTGTAGGCCACCAAAAGGGCTGATTTTTTAAATAACGGTATGCCTGCTTTTCCCGTAAGTGTCATATTATTGACACATACCTGTATCAATGGTTTTTGAGGATCACCGTCAGCGCCTGTAATATCAACAATACCTCCCACCCTTTCGCCATACTCTGCTCCGAATGTGCCTTTCATTATTTTTATGTCCTTGGCCATAAACGGATTTATAGCACTTATATTGTCATTAAAATTTTTCATGCCAAATAAGGTAAAACCGTCAAAAATCACCTGGCTCTGCCCTTCCGGGCTTCCTCTTATTATGAGGTCGGCCGATTGCTCTCCTGCAGCCAATATGCCAGGCTGAAGGCGCAACAGGTTAAAAACAGCATTATCACCATTGCCGGGCAGAAAATAAGCCACTTTATGATTCAGCCTTGACGTGCCGGGAAGATTCCCGATATTGATTGAGCGTGATACCGATACTCCTTCAATCACTATCTCTTTAAGGGCAACAACCGAAGGAGTCAGCTTAAGCAGATAACCTGTGCCGGCAGGAAGAACGGTATCCATAACATAATAACCCAGGTAAGAAATTGTTAATGAAAACACACTGTCTGTTACCGAGGTATAAGAAAAATTACCCATAGCATCGGATATAAGCCCCGAACGATTAATAAGAATATTTGAAAACGGAAGGGATTCATTGTTGGTTCTATCAATAACTCTTCCGGTTAAAATGAACTTACGTGGTCTGACCGTTGGTTCGGCAGGATAAATAACATAAATGCCTTCACTGATATCATAAGCCAACGGAAGGCCTTTAAGTAAATAATCTATTGCCTGTGAAGCTGATGCAAACTTCTTGTCAACTGTTATTATAAAACCTGAAATCTGCCTGTCGTTAAATGATGACATTATGCCATACTGTTCTCTTAATGCAACTAAAATATGACTGAGGGGTGTGTTCGTAAACTTTAATTCTATTACCTGTGCTTTTAAAGAGTTGCCGATAAACAGAAGCACAAATAATACAACAATTCTGAAACGCCCGATAAACTCATTTTTGTTCAGTAACCACATATATATTTTCGGTTTTCCTGGTGAATTGGAGGTTAAAAGGCTTGCAAACCACATTAAGCGTGGTTTCCACTGATGAACTTCTGTTGAAAGTCCCTGTGTAGCTATATTCATTATCAGTATGACAACTGATAACAATTCCGTATTGCCTTTCTATTTCTTCAAACACCTGGCGAAGCGGTACAGCTGTGAAACTGAAACGATTATCAAGCCATGATATGGTGTGTTCTATATTTACCCCGCTTTGCAGGTTGAAAGTACCATCGGGCTTCAGTTCAGCTTTTTCGTGCGAATTCAGAATTATATCATTTTTTGATTGATTTTCAATGACTCTGACTTTGCCTGTTACACAAGTCACATGATAATTGGCGCCCCTTGAAAAAATATTGAAACTGGTACCCATAACCATGGTTGTTCCTTTTGCAGAAACTACCATGAATTTTTTCCCGGGTTTAACATCAAAATAAGCCTCTCCTTCAAATTTCATTTTTCTTGAAAATTTCCAGATCAGAGGCTTATATGACAGCTCAGTCTGTGCGTTAAGACGCACATTTGATTTATCAGGCAGGTTGATACTCAAATGTTTTCCGGCAGGTACGCTTACTTTTACAGTGTATAGCTGCATAAAAACAGCCAAACCGATCAGAATTAAAGCTGCAGCAGCAACAGCCATTTTTATGCGGGCAGTACTGAGGGTAACCTTTTTACCTGGTGTTGCCGTATTGAGACGTTTTTCCATGTCAGACCAGATTTGCTCAGTGCTTCTGCTCCATTCAATTCCTGCACCTGAAATCATATCGAGATATTCCTGCATGGAATCATCCGGTTGTTTACTATGTTGTTGTTTTGTTGTCATTTATCTGCATAAATATTTTTTTAAAAATGCAAGCGTATTACTCATTCTTTTCTCTACAGCTTTTACACTGATATTCAATCTTTCAGCTATTTCGTGATATTTAAGCCCGTCGAGCCGGGCCATAAGAAATACCGTGCGTTGTTTCTCACTGAGTGATGCCAGCGCTTTGGCCAGATTGATTTTCAGCTCATCATATCTTATCTGATCTTCGGGTGACACATCGGGTACATTATACTTTATTGCGTTTAAATAATTTGTTTCAAGCATCTGGTGACGATATTTCTCCGGCTATTTTATATAAAAGCCCGGCGGCTGTTTTTTCGTTAACAAATAATTGTTTCTCCCACAATCGCATAAATACGTCCTGGGCAATATCGGTAGCCGTTTCCTTATCAGCGCCTCTGTAAACCAGATAACTCCGTACCGCATCAAAATACCTGTCAAACAAATTTTTAAACGCCTCTTTTGTCAACTTTATAATTTTATTCTATAATTATTCCGACTAGAAACTCACTTACCTTAAATTTAGGATAATATTTTCTGAAAATAATTCTACTGAAACAATTTGTTTAAATAATAATTAAATTTAAACATCTGAAAATTGCACAAGCTTCTATGATTAATGCCTATAAAAAAAACCAGAACACCATCATCAGGTTACCCTCTTTACGTTCTTTGCGTAATCTGACAGATATTGTCTGGATTGATTTACATAATCCTGAACTCAAGGAAGTGACAGGTGTTGAAAAAAAGTTTAAGGTAAATATCCCAAGCCGGTTACAGCAGGAAGAGATTGAGTCGAGTTCACGCTATATTGAAAAAGACGATTATGTTGTGGTAAATTCAAAATTTTTGCAGAAATCAGGAGCCCATCATTACAAAAATGTAAATGTTTCATTTATTTTAAAAGGCGATGTATTAATAACTTACCGTGAAAGCAATGTAAGAGCTTTTGATGAATGCATCAGCCGTATTGAAAACAACATAAAGCAATTCTCAAACGGTAATAATATTTTTATAGTGTTATTTGAAACACGCATTGATTTTGACGCCGATTATCTTGAAAATATATCAAGGCATATAACTTCAATAGGGAAGGAATTAGGCAAGGAAGAAGGTCCAAGCCCTGAATTGCTTAAAGAGATAACTGAATATCAGGAAGTTACGATGCAGATCAGAGAAAATATAATTGATAAGCAACGTGTTGTATCGTCAATAATAAAAAACCTGAATTTTTCTGACGATGAGAAGGAAAGACTGCGCATACTGATAAAAGACATAGACTCACTGGTTGATCATACCAATTTTCTTTTTGAGCGGCTCGAATACCTTCAGAATACTTTTCTTGGCCTTGTTAACATTGAGCAAAACAAGATAATAAAAATATTTACGGTAGTATCGGTTATTATAATGCCTCCCACGCTGATTGCCAGTATGTATGGCATGAATTTCAGGTTTATGCCTGAGTTAAACTGGAAAATAGGATATCCATTAGCTATCGGCATGATGCTGGGGTCATCACTGATAACATGGATTATCTTCAAGAGGCATAGATGGCTTTAGGGATCATGAAATAAGCGAAAAGAACCTGTCCGTCCTGCTTATAAAAGCATAAAACATAGTTGAGCACGACAGACAGGGCTGGCAAAAGAATAAAAGTTTTCCCGTTAAACCCGGATTTGTCAATAGGATTTGAAGAAGTCTATTGACAAGCGTTTAGGCATGCGGGCTGTATCCGGGTAAACTCCGACTTAGATTTTGTTAGTATTTATGATAAACTAATAATTCACGAAATCCTTACAAACTCTTAGTCGCAAAAAGTCCAAAGACTTTTTTGGGTTAAATCATTTATGCTTTATCAGCGCTTCCGAGCACGTTGATGATTTTGTGCTTATATAGTTCTTTCAGTTTGTCACGTGCCGGGCCAAGGTAATTGCGCGGATCAAATTCGCCCGGTTTTTCATAAAGCACCTTACGGACGGCGGCTGTAACTGCAAGCCTTCCGTCTGAATCGATATTAATTTTGCAAACAGCTGACTTTGCTGCGCGACGTAGTTGTTCTTCGGAAACGCCGGCGGTATTTTCAAGTTTTCCGCCATATCTGTTGATTTCTTCAACAATATCCTGAGGTACTGATGATGCACCATGCAGCACAATCGGGAATCCGGGTATCCGCTTTTCCACTTCTTCAAGGATGTCGAACCTCAAAGGCGGAGGTAATTCACCGGGTTTAACCTTGAACTTGTATGCGCCATGCGAAGTGCCAATAGAAATAGCCAACGAATCTACACCTGTGTGTTTTACAAAGTCTTCCACTTCCTCGGGCCTGGTATAGGATGAATGGTCAGATGATACTTCATCTTCAATTCCGGCGAGCACACCCAATTCGCCTTCAACGGTGACATCAAACTGATGTGCAAACTCCACCACCTGTTTGGTAACCTTAATATTCTCATTATAGGGCAGGTGTGAGCCGTCAATCATTACTGATGAAAAGCCGGTTTCAATACATGCCTTGCAGGTTTCAAATGAATCGCCATGGTCAAGGTGCAATACTATGGGTATGGCATAACCAAGTTCTTTGGCATATTCCACAGCACCTTTTGCCAGATACTGCAGCAAAGTCTGATTGGCATACTTCCTTGCACCTTTGGAAACCTGAAGAATAACAGGTGATTTTGTTTCTACGCAGGCTGCAATTATAGCTTGTAATTGTTCAAGGTTATTAAAGTTAAATGCCGGTATGGCATATCCTCCTTTGACAGCCTTTTTGAATAATTCTCTTGAATTTACTAATCCTAATTCTTTATAATGTAACATGACTATTGGTTTTAATAAAACGGAGCGCAATTTACTGCATTTCAGAAAAGCCACCAAACAATTTGAAAAAATAAATTTGTTTTACATAAATATTCATACATTCGTTGCATTATGAATGATTTATTTTATATTTAGCCTTTGGTTTAAGTTTTTCATAAGACAAAATAAATACAGCAAATATTCCATGGCTAAGAGGATTTTCCGGACGAAATCGATTCATGCATTGATGGAAGAGGCTAACAATGCTCAGCATGGTTTAAAACGGTCTCTGAGTGCATTAAATCTGACAACACTGGGTGTCGGAGCCATTATTGGCGCAGGTATTTTTGTACTGACAGGGCAGGCAGCGGCTCAATATGCGGGGCCGGCAATTATTATTTCATTCCTGGTTTCGGCTCTTGCATGTGTTTTGGCCGGATTTTGCTATGCCGAATTTGCATCGATGATTCCGATATCGGGGAGCGCCTATACTTATGCCTATGCAACTATGGGTGAGTTTTTTGCATGGATAATCGGATGGGATTTGATACTTGAATACCTGTTTGCAGCTTCAACAGTTTCGGTGGGCTGGGCAGGATATCTGGTAAGTTTTCTGAATGACTACCATATACATATTCCTGTGGAATACACCAATGCTCTTGGCACAAAACTGATTCAGCTTCCGGGTGAAGGATGGAAGGTCCTCACTGGCGACCTGGCAAAGTTTTTAACTGAAAACGGAATTGATATTTCGTCATTACCCCATACAACTGCTGTTTGCAACATACCTGCCATGTTTATTATTGCTATACTTGCAGCATTGCTGGTTATCGGAATAAAAGAATCGGCGGGCTTTAACAACATAATGGTAATTATCAAGGTCGGAATTATTGTTACATTCGTAATTGCCGGTTTTTTCTTTATAAAAAAATCGAACTGGCAACCTTTTATACCTCAAAATCTTGGTCCTTTCGGGAAATATGGTTTTACTGGTATTCTCAGGGCAGCCAGTGTGATTTTCTTTGCTTATATCGGATTTGATGCAGTATCGACTGCTGCACAGGAAGCCCGGAACCCTCAGCATGATATGCCCAAAGGTATTCTGGGTTCGCTGGGTATTGCAACTGTATTATATATTCTTGTTGCCCTTGTACTTACGGGTGTAGTCAGCTACCGTGAGCTCAATGTTCCTGATCCTGTTGCTGTGGGAGTGAATCAGATGGGCGTAAAAATGTTCTGGCTCAGACCAATAATAAAAATTGCCGCACTGGCAGGATTGAGTTCAGTTATCCTTGTTATGATAATGGCGCAGCCGCGAATATTTTTCTCAATGGCTAAAGACGGTTTGTTGCCACCGGTTTTTGCAACAATTCATCCGCGTTTCAGGACACCTTATGTAAGCACAATCATTACAGCATCAATAGCCATCATTCTTGCCGGAATCTTACCGCTGTCGATACTTGGAGAGCTTGTATCAATAGGCACCCTGTTTGCTTTTACCATTGTTTGTATAAGCGTACTGGTGTTGCGAAAAACAAGGCCTGATTTTCACCGCCCTTTTAAAACACCGTGGGTACCTTTTGTTCCTGTTTTAGGCGCTCTGGTATGCATTATTCAGATGGCCTCATTGCCCGTTGCAACCTGGCTGCGTTTGCTGATATGGCTTTTTATAGGCCTGATTTTTTATTTTAGTTACGGATACTGGCACAGCAAACAAAGGACAATCTAACCAAATCCGATACATTGCTTATTGTAAAATTTATAAGAAAACGTTACTTTTTAGTGCTTATATATTTTCAATAAATTCATGAATGCAATTTATCTGGTTATTGTTGCACTGTTAATACTGATATTATTTTACAGGTTTTACGGTGCTTTTATTAAAGCGAAAGTGCTTTCGGTAAACGAAAACATTGCAACACCGGCAGTAAGGCTAAGAGACAATCACGACTATCTTCCCACCAACCGGTGGGTTTTACTGGGGCATCATTTTGCGGCTATTGCAGGTGCAGGGCCGCTTATAGGCCCTGTTTTGGCTGCCCAGTTTGGTTACCTACCCGGTACACTATGGTTACTTATCGGAGCAGTATTGGCAGGCGCTGTACATGACACTGTAATATTGTTTGCCTCAATCAGATACGACGGAAAATCTCTGGCCGAGATTGCCAAGGGAGAACTCGGAGCTTTGTCGGGTTTTATTACCTCGCTGGCCATTATTCTTATCCTTGTGGTGGCAATGGCCGGATTAGCTATTGCTGTTGTTAATGCCCTGTACAAAAGCCCATGGGGCACCTTTACAGTTGGAGTAACCATTCCCATAGCCATTTTCATAGGGCTGTATATGAAATTTATCAGACCTAACCGCATACTCGAAGCAACCATCATTGGCGTAACACTGGTATTGCTTGGTGTAATCGGCGGCCTGTATATTCAGAATACTGCAGCAGGACGTTTTCTCACTTTTAACCGCGAAGAGCTTACCATTTTACTTGCAGCATACGGATTTATTGCGGCTGTATTGCCTGTATGGCTTCTCCTTACTCCCCGTGATTACCTGAGCACCTATATGAAAATTGGCACTGTATTAATGCTTGCATTGGGGGTAATAATTGTCCGCCCCGTATTACGCATGCCTGCCATAACAGAGTTTGTCCATGGCAACGGACCAATTATTCCCGGAAAAGTGTGGCCGTTTATGTTTATTACAATTGCCTGCGGCGCTATATCGGGTTTTCATTCATTAATTTCGAGCGGAACGACACCCAAAATGATCAGCAATGAAAGAGACATTATACCTATTGGTTACGGAGGCATGCTCATTGAATCATTTGTATCGGTAATTGCGCTGATTGCTGCAACGCATCTCTATCCTGCCGATTATTTTGCAATTAACACATTACCCGAAGTATTCAGAAATATAAGTCCTGACCTTCAGCAGATAAAAGAACTTCCCTGGTTATCCGGAATAATTGGTGAAGACCTTGCCGGACGCCCCGGTGGCGCTGTGTCGTTAGCCGTAGGGATGACCAGCATCTTCTCAAGAATTCCCCTGTTCGAACGCCTTGCAGGTTACTGGTATCATTTTGCCATTATGTTTGAAGCCCTGTTTATCCTTACCACCATCGATGCAGGAACAAGGGTAGGCCGTTATCTGCTGCAGGAATTAGGGGGTCACATTTACAAACCTTTCGGAAATTTTAAATGGTGGCCGGGAATATTTATCAGTGGCGGAATTATTTCATTTGCATGGGGCTATCTGGTATATGGAGGTACCGTAACAACAATATGGCCCCTGTTCGGCACAGCCAATCAGTTGCTGGCAACTCTTGCACTGGCAATCGGTTCAACTTTTCTCATACGCAGAGGCAAAATACGTTATGTGTGGGTAACATTAATACCCATGCTATTTCTGGCAATAACCACCATTACGGCAGGAATAGAGAATATAGCCATTAATTATCTTCCGAAAGGAAACACTTTACTTGCCATCATCTCGGCAATAATCATCATGATGATTTTTGCGGTTATTATTGACTGTATTTTCAAATGGATAAGAATGCTGAAAAACAATTCATTTGTCGAACTAAAATAAACCCTTAGCATGAATACCAAATCTGATAACCGAAGGTCATTCCGGCGCAGGCTCGGTTTATTTGACTCAACGGCTATTGTTGCCGGTTCTATGATTGGTTCAGGTATTTTTATTGTAAGCGCTGATATTGCACGCAACGTTGGCGCCCCGGGATGGCTCCTGGTAACATGGACAGCCACTGCAATACTAACCGTTACAGCAGCAATGTCATTCGGCGAACTGGCATCAATATTTCCTCATGCAGGAGGGCAGTATGTTTACATCAAAGAAGCATACAATCCATTAATCGGCTTTCTTTACGGATGGGCTGCTTTTCTGGTTATTCAGAGCGGCACTATTGCTGCAGTAGCCATGGGATTTGCAAAATTTACCGGAGTAATTTTTCCATGGATATCTGAAAAAAACATATGGTTTCAATGGGGCTTCATACGTTTTTCAACGGTTCATCTTATAGCCATCGCTTCTATTCTTATACTGACATGGATCAATACCCGGGGAATTACAACAGGAAAGTGGGTTCAGAATGCATTTACTTCCACAAAAGTAATCATTCTCTTAAGCATGATCATTGCCGGTGTTTTTATTACATCCAACATCGATGCAGTAAGGTTAAATAAAGAAATTTTCTGGGACGCAGCCAAAAATACTCCCACCGGCAGTGCATCGCTCTATGGATTTGCTCTGATTGCAGCGGTTGTGACCGCCATGGTAGGTTCATTGTTCGCATCAGATGCATGGTATGATATCACTTTTGCCTCCGACGAAGTGATTAACCCGCGCCGTAATATACCGCTTAGCTTGCTTTTCGGAACACTTATTGTTACATCGCTGTATATCCTTGTTAACATCGCCTATATACAATCGTTACCCCTCAGAGGTTCACCCGATGGTTCATCGGTTATAGAAAAAGGTATTCAGTATGCAACTGATGACCGCGTAGGCACAGCAGCTATGCAGGGATTACTGGGCGAAAATGCAGCGCTTATTATGGCTATTCTGATTATGATATCGACTTTCGGATGTAATAATGGCATTATTCTTTCAAGTGCACGCATTTATTATGCTATGGCTGTTGACGGACTCTTCTTCAGAAAGGCAGGCATATTAAGCAAGCGTGGCGTACCTGCCAGGGCACTCATTGTGCAGGGTATCTATACCTCACTCCTGTGCCTCTCGGGTACTTATAGTAACTTACTTGACTATGTAGTATTCACTGTGTTACTGTTCTATATTCTGTCTATATCTGCGGTATTTATTTTCAGGGCTAAAATGCCTGATACACAACGCGAATATAAAGCCCCCGGATACCCCTTTATCCAGATTCTTTATATTGCAGCATTGGTTTTTATTATGGCTATTTTGGCAATTTATAAACCTTTATATACATGGCCCGGCTTAATCATTGTGCTGTTAGGAATTCCGGTTTATTATATCTGGAAAATGTATAACCTGAAAAACAATAAAATCTGAATGAACAATCGGGCATTAGTTACATTGCTGACATCCATATTCTGTTTAAATTGTTGTTTACCTTCGCTGAAAAGCCAGTCCTTAAACGTGATATACAAAAATTTGGCAATAAACTCCTCAATTACTGCCTCATCAGTAAGTGAAGGTATGGTTCCGCTCAATGCCATTGACAGAGATACTTCAACCAGATGGAGCAGCGAAGCTAAGGATAATGAATGGCTTATTCTCGATCTGAAGCAGGAATACAGCATCAACCGGATTGTTATCAAATGGGAAGTTGCCTATGCATCAGACTATAAAATTCAGATATCGGGCGACGGAGAAAAATGGGATGATGCGGCTCATATAACAGATAGCGACGGTAATAATGATGTGATTGACCTTCCTTCTGTAAAAACAAGGTTTATCAAACTATACTGTATAAAAAGAGGTACACGGTATGGTTTTTCAGTTTGGGAATTCGAAGTTTACAGCTATAAATATATTACTTCATTTCATGAAGCATTTAATGGAACCGATATCAGCCGATGGGAAGCCGGTAATAACTACAGGCTTGAAATCGAAAATAATATGCTTAAAATAGTCAGAAGACCCGGCAGTAAAACTGAAAAAAATTCATTTTTCGTATTCCACCTGCAGGAAGAGGTTCCTGTAGCAACATATCCTTACCTGAGTTTTAAATTGAAATGTACTGAAAATATTACAATGGAAATATTTCCCATTTATGATGGTGATATTGCCGGTGCCATGCATTTTTCGTTAATTGCTGACAATCACTGGCGGGTTTTTTCATTTAATCTGGATTCGTCATATAAAAAACCTTTGAAAAAGATTCTGTTTCGGATAACTTCCATGGCAGATAAGCCCGAAAAAAAGCAGTTATTCATGGACGACCTGGTAATAGGATACCAGGGGAATATACAGAATGTAAATAAAACCTTACTGGAAAAGCTCATTTTAAATGCAGAAAAAATTATTCAGTACCGTGCAACAGGGAACAGTACCGGTGAGGTTGATGCCTATGCCAAAGCCAAATATGAACAAACATTGCTTTATACCCGTGAAATATTTTCGGCAGCAAATATGGCACAATCAGAAATCGACTCTGCCGTAAAATATCTGATTTCGGCCAATGCCGACTTTGAAGGATCGGTAATTAAGCCTTCGCTGCCTTCTTCATGCTCAGTAAAAAATGCAACAGTTGAAACACAATATCTTTTTCATAATCTGAAAAATATTAAAGGAAAAGGCTTCTTCTTCGGCCAGATGGACCCGTTTGTAACAAATCGTGAAAATCAGGGACAAAAATTCCGGTCGGACATGGAAGATATATGCGGTACATTACCTGCACTTGGTTCATGGGAACTCAAGGATATAGCCTTGGGTCACGGTATGGAAGCAATCACTGAGGAGGTTGAATATTATTACAGCCGCAATGGTATTATATCTTTCTGCTGGCACATGTTAGACCCTTCAGGAAAAAGTTTTTACCTTGAAGAGTTAAAGGATAAAAAAACAGCAACCCTGATTTTGCCCGGAGGGTCGCAACATGCCTGGTTTCTGTCTCAACTCGACAATATATCGTTGTTCTTTCATCAACTGAAAGGTCCTCATGGCGAAGCAATCCCTGTATTATTCAGGCCATATCACGAAATGGACGGAGGATGGTTTTGGTGGGGTAAAAACTGCCTTACACCCGATGAGTTTGCCGAATTATGGCAGTTTACTTTTAATTATCTTGTTAATACCAGGAAAGTAAGAAACCTTTTGTTTGTATATTCACCCAGCGACCGCATACGGTCTGTTGACGGCGAAAACGGTTATCTTGAGTTTTATCCGGGCGATGAATACGTTGATGTACTTGCGCATGATAATTACTGGTTTCTGAAGAAGCCTGAAGACAGTACCATGTTTTTACACCAGGTTCGCATTACAACACAACTGGCCGATGAAAAAGATAAAATAGCAGCACTATCAGAAACAGGTTTGCATAATATTACCATTGACGACTGGTTTACTTCAGTGCTGCTGAAACCTTTAAAAAATGACAGTAAAGCATTCAGATTATCATACATTGCCTTATGGAACAGGTCATTTGTTCCTTATCCGGGACATCCCTCAGCACCTGATTTTTTAAAATTTTATCATGACCCTGTATCGCTTTTTATTGGCGATTATCCCGATTTGTATCATTCAATACACCCTGATTAATCAATTGAAATTATTCCTTCCCGGAATGAAGATGATCCTACTGATAAATCGGGGCAGGCTGGTTTTAAATTTGTCTTAACCCGAATCTGCAAATTCATTTAGCCCAAAAACTCATTAGAGTTTTTTAGGCTAAAAAACATGGAAATAAATTGGAGTTATCAAACTTTTTGGTATTTTTAACGCTCACATACATCAGAGGGCCCACAACCTTAATTGTTGTAGTTTTAACAGTTTTATTATCCCTAATTATTATATTTACAATGAATCAATCTCCGGTAAAATCATTTTTTCTATTATTGTTCTTCGTTTTTTCAGTTTGTGCTATGTCGCAGACTGAGGGCATAAAAACAGGACAAATACAGGAAAACATACAGATAATAAAAGCTCTTGAAGAAAAATTCGGAGTAAAAATATTTTTTGACGACACTGCCATTGAAAATGTTATTTTAAATGAACAGGCTGTAAACATGCTTTCAGTGGAAAAAGCACTGGAAGTTCTGCCCGGCAATACGGAAATTACATTCAGCCAATTACAGTCAGACAGCTATATTTTATTGCCTGCGGCAGTGCTCAGAAGTATTACCGAAAAGCACGATACATTACTAAGTGCATCAAGCATCAGCATTGTTATAGGTAATCTGTCTAACTACCGTAAGAATAAATCGGCAGTAATCAGCGGCCATGTAGTTGACGGGAAAACCGGTAAACCTTTGCCCGGGGCTATTATTGTAATTAAAAACATGGACTTAGGTGTGGCCTCTGATGAAAACGGTACATTTGAACTATTGTTAAAGCCGGGTAATTACATTGTTTTCATTTCATGTATTGGTTATGAGGATTACAATGTACCGATAAAAGTACTGAGTTCGGGAGATTTTACCATTGAAATGTTTGAAAAATCAATAAAACTTGAAGAAGTTGCCGTTTATGCCCGACGGGCTGATAAAAATGTATCAGGTGAACAGATGAGCCTGATTGAAATTGACCGTAAACTTATCAAACAGCTTCCCTTACTTACGGGTGAAAAAGACCTGATCAGAAGTTTTTCAATGATGCCCGGTATCAAGTCGACAGGTGAATTTGGAACAGGTATCAGTGTAAGGGGCGGTGGCAACGACCAGAATCTGTTCTTAATGGATGAAACTCCTTTGTATAATACGTCACATGTTTTCGGACTAATTTCTTCGGTTAGCCCGGATATCGTGAGCAATGTTAATTTGTATAAAGGATTTATACCTGCTGAATATGGCGAACGGGCATCTTCAGTAATCGATATCCGGTCAAAACATGGCAATGAAAAGCGTTACCGCGCCAATGGAGGAATAGGGCTTTTCAGCAGTCGCCTTGCATTAGAAGGGCCTGTATTAAAAGATAAAGTATCTTTTCTTGTTGCAGGACGATCGAGCTATTCCGACTGGCTTCTGAACAAAATTCCCGATGCTGATCTGGCTAATAGTAATGCCAAATTTTATGATATTTATGCAGGGATGCATGCAGCCATTTCAAAAAGGCAGCGTTTGTTTGCCATGTTTTACAACAGCTATGATTATTTCAATTACGGCAACCAGCTTCATTACTCCAACATTAATAATGCCGGCGAGCTTAAATGGAGCTATTCAGGCAGCACCATTGCCGGCTATTCATTGACTATTACTTACAGTGAAAATAAAATTAAGAAAGAAGACATTGAAAGAGCCGATACAAGCTATATACATGAACATGCAGTAAGGTCATTAGCCCTCAGGGGAGATGCCGCTTATAACATAAATCAGCATCACTCACTGAAAGCGGGTTTTACGACAATTAAATACCTGATCAATCCCGGCGAACAAAGGCCATACGATACTCTTTCCTCAGCCAGAAAATATTCGTTGGGAGAAAATAACGGTATTGAAACAGCGGTATATTTAAGCGATAATATAACAGTCAACACCTTTATCAGTATTTATATCGGTATTCGTTATTCAGCATTTTTTAATACAGGCCCGTCTGAAATCTATAACTATCAGCCAGGTTTGCCGCTATCAAATGCCACTATGCTTGAAACAACCTCATTTGGTAAAAACGAGCTGGTAAAATTATATCATGGCCCCGAACCTCGCCTGTCAGTTAAATATCAGTTTAACAGCAGTACATCCACCAAGCTCAGCTATAGCCGCAACGTCCAGTATATTAGTTTAATATCGGCAAGTGCTGTTCAAAGTCCTGATGATATCTGGCAGATTTCAGGGAAATATATCAAACCGGTTAAAAGTGATGCCGTTGCATGGGGTTTTTATAAAAATTTCAAACAGAACACTTTTGAAACTTCAGCTGAATTATATTACAGGCATCTCAGAAATCTTACAGAATACAAGAATGGTGCAAAACTCATCATGAATCCGCATATTGAAACAGAACTGTTAAATGCTACAGGGAAAAATTACGGCATTGAGTTGCTGGTAAAGAAGAATCAGGGAAATATTGACGGATGGATTTCTTACACATATTCAAGGTCATTCAGAAAAACAAACGGGACTTATATGGAAGAAATTATCAATGACAATAAGATTTATCCGTCGAGTTTTGATAAACCTCATGACCTCAACCTCATGCTTACCTATCATTATAACCGGAGGCTTCGTTTGTCGGCCAACTTCACATACAGTACCGGCAGGGCAGTTACGTTGCCCGAAGCTATTTATTATACTGAGAATTCATGGAAAGTCTCATACCGCGATAGAAACAGTGAACGTCTGCCCGACTATCACCGGCTCGACTTATCAGTAAGCCTCGACGAAAGTCTGAGATTGAAAAAGAAATGGAAAGGCAGTTGGACATTCTCGGTGTTGAATGTTTACGCACGTAAAAACGCATATTCTGTTTTCTTTAAAAGCGAAGTCCCTACAAAAGAAAATAATTACAGAAGTTTCGGTCTCTATAAGCTATATATTATCGGACGCCCTTTGGCTACCATTACCTATAATTTTATTTTCTGATATGAAACAGGCATGTTTTGCCAAACGCAAAACTGTTACCTGCGAGTAACACCGTGCCTATTAAAACTAACTATAATGCAACGAGCCATGAGAAATAGAGTTCTTACAAAATCGTATGACAAAAATAGCGAGTTCCCTGCCCAACGGGATGTAACCATTAATAAACAATTTCTGACACATGAAACATTCATGCACAAGAGTTCACAACAAGGAGATGAATATAAAACGGATGTTCCAAGAGTCCAATTAATTAACTAAAATATATTCCTGTGAATAAAAATATTTTAATACCAATTATTGCCATAACGCTATGTTCCTGCAAGGAACTTTATACCGATTATCAGGCCGAACTGCACGAAGAATATCTTGTTGTAGAAGGGATGATTACCGACGGCCCTGGCCCGTATTATATTACTATTTATAAGGCCATGGCATACAGTAATAAACTTGATCTGCGCAAATACAAAACCCAGCCTGAAAAAAATGCAACAGTAATCATTAAAACCGATACCGGCGACATTATTCTCAGTGAGTTAGCCAATAAGCCCGGAACATACAGTACAAATGCCGGCGAATTTACCGGGAAGGTTGGAAACAGGTACTCCCTTTACATTCAAACGCAGCAAGGCGAAATATATGAATCAGATCCAATGTTACTCGCTGCAAAACCTGACATAAGAGAACTATTTGCCGAAAATGCAGAAAGAACAGTTATGGATGAATCGGTGGCCGGTTATCAGAGACTTGTTACCCAGCAGGGACTAAAATTAAGCTGCGATATCGACAACAAGAATGCATCAAAGTACCTTAAGGTTGATTTGAGAATTATTAACACAAGCACTACCAATTATGATTCGGTTTTTTATCCGTCACCCAGTACTCCCGAACCAATTTTCAGCAAAAGCATAACATACTATTGCTGGAGAATCAGAGCACAAGACCCCGATCCCAATATCATTGCCACTGGCGGAGATACTGCTCTCTTACAAAAAATTCCGCTGGGTTTTGTAATAAAAGAAGAAACCTATACTTATGCTGATACCGTTAAAGATTATCCCGAAGGCTTGTATATTATAAATGAATACCTTCAGATGATAAATGGTATGATAATAACTGTAATTCATGATACATCGAGGGCATCATATTATCTCGTTGACATTAAAGCATACTGTATTGATGATGAAACATACGAATATTACCGTAATCTCAAAAACCAGCTGACAGCCTATACCAGGATATTCGACCCTATTCCTGCCCAGCTTACCGGTAATATAAAATGCACAAGCAATCCGCAGAAAAGTATTTTCGGCATATTTACCGCAGCATCTTTAATGCAGCAGCAATTCTCTGTAAGCTGGCACGGGCCGGGAAATATTCCGAGAATCAAAAAACTGGAAAACTATTTTCCCATTGAATATAACGGATGTTCCTACGGAGAACCTCCCGGTTTCTGGGGTAGTGACTGAAAATCAAATGCATTTCACAATAAATTATGTTAAGCAATAAAAACAGTTCAGAACACATGAAAATATTACACTTTTCTATGTCTGGTAAAAAATATCCGGCACCTTTATTTCTCTGGTGTCTGATTAATGCTATTTCACTTGCACAGGTATCAGACGGAATATCTGTTCGGGCCGGATTACAGAATTTCACTCAGGAATATTCATGCGCCGTTGCAAGGCAGGAACATATTTTCGTATCAGTAAACAGCGGTGTGTATTATCCCGGAGAATCAATCATGTTTAAAGCCTTGCTCCTTGGCAATGACATGAAAATAAAAACTGACGGAAGCAGATTTTTTTATCTGCAACTGATTGACTATGCAGGTAAAAATATCAGTAATTACGCTTTTGAACTTCATGAGGGAGAATGCTCAGGACATATCAATATTCCTTCAACACTCCATACCGGAATTTATACTATAAGAGCCTATACACGATGGATGCTCAATTTTGGAGCAGATAACTTTTTTGAACGTCCGCTTATGATAGTCTCGCCATTGGAAAATACTGTATTGTCTGCAGAATCGGCTGACAGCTTGCCAGTCAGGTTTTATCCGCAATGTGGCCGAATAATCAGCGGAGTGAACAATAAAATATTGGTTCGCCTGAATCCACGCCATCAGGGACAGATACAAAAACTAAAAATAATTGACAACAAAGGCAATATAATTGACACCTGCCGGATTGATCCCAACGGTACAGGCATAATTTACCTTACGCCCGAAGCTGAACACGTTTATTATGCGTCGGACACAGATCCAAAAAGCAACATCGGGGTTGTTCCTTTGCCTGAATGTACCGATAAAGGTTTTGTTTTACAGCTCAGTAATGATGAAAACAGTTTAAAAATTAATGTCTGCGCAGGCTCTATGCAACAAATCGTTGAAAATCTGCAAATCGTAATGCTTTCAGAAAGCACCGGTAAAATAATAAACCTTCCGGTTAATATGAACAGCAGAGAGCAGTTGATATCCATACCACTGGCTAACATATCCGAAGGGCTTCACCAGATATTACTTTTCGAAGGTCAAAATACCATATTAAGCCAAAGTACATGGTATAAAAAAGAACAATCTGAAAATAACCTGATAATAAGTGTAAATGATACACTTAATAAAAGAACACATGCAAAATCAAAAATTACGGTTTCAACCCCTGCAACAAAACAGAAATTATCTGCTGCAGTAATCGCTGTTTATAATCCTGCAACTGACAGCCTGCTCTTTAATGAATTGGGTTATTTAAAATATTTCAGCCTGTATACATCATTGGCAAATGCAGATATTTTGCCGGTTCTTGGGCCAGAAACCAATGCAGAGTATATTAATAACCTTTTGACAGCCTGTTTAAACACCCGGATAACTGATTTTCTTTTGCATGATAATAGAAAGCTAACTTATGTGCAGGAGATAAAAGGCATTTCATTAAGCGGAAAAGTAATTAATTTGCCTCATCATACTCCTGTAAGCAATGCGGCTGTATTGTTATCCTATCCCGATTCCACCGCACATTTCGATTATACTTATACCGATAAGCAGGGTGAATTTAATTTTGTTTTAAATAATAAATTGTATGGCAAGCAGGTATATTTAATTATTCAGGACAGGTCGGAACGTTTTAATCCTGTTGAAATAATTATTAATGACCCTTTCGTGGACAATTATCCTGAAAAACAATCCGTTCAACTGACGCATCCTGTTATTGAATCGTCATTAGCGGCTTTTCAGAATATTTCACTTGCGCACAGGGTGTTTTATCAGAATAAGAATATTCAACCTGTTGTATTAAGGAAAAGTCAGCTTTACACAGAAAATTTCTATGGTAAGCCCGATTTTACTTTAATACCTGCCGAATTTGAATCGTTGCCCAATATTTATGAAATAAGGAAAAACCTGATTGCAGGTATTAAATTTGATATTGAACATGATATTTTTAAAACATATATTTTTGACCCCTACCTGCAGTTATATTATGCAGGCCCGGCATTTGTAATGCTGAACAACATTCCTTTCCCTTCTTTAAGGAATATACTTGAGCTTAATTCAGATAATATCCGGAAAATAGAACTGAAACGAGATAAATTTTTTTACGACAACTACCTTATGTTTGGCATAATGACTATTTATACCAAAACGCCAGTATCGATAGAATCTTCTTATTGCTATAAAACTGTAACCACACCTTCAATTATTGAATCATCTGAAATACAGGAAGCTGTAACAGAAAAAACAAGCTTGCCCGATATCAGGCATACGCTGTTATGGAAGACAAATCAGTTATTAACTGAAAATTTTGCCGAGATTCCTTTTAAAACACCTGATATTAAAGGCAGTTACAGGATGAAGGTATTATATATAGCTCCCCACGGAAGGGTAGTTTGCTGTGAAAAAGAATTTTATGTTCAATAATAATCATACATCCTGATAAATAAATTAAAATCACTGATCATGAGTATAAAAGAAATCAGCAGCCTATTGTTCATATTTATCTGTATGTTTCCCTTAAGCGGGCAGAATGTATATACCCTTTGCAATAACAAGGAAGAAGAAGACACTACTACAAGTCATTTACTTGGCACGCCTTACCGGGATATTAATCCGTTCAGTGAAAAAGTGGCTGGAAGCAATCAGTGGGGATGGGGTACTGTATATCTGAATACCGGCGATTCAGTACCAGACAGGTATATTTTATATAATTCCATAGGAAGTAATCTCCTCTGGATAAGGTATTCAAAGGAATCGGGTCTTCTGGTGGACAAGACGACAATAAAAGGCTTTTCCATGTTTTCTGAAAAGCAGAATAAAATGATTCACTTCAGGTATTTCCCTTTGGGAAGTTGGTTTTACATTGATGGTCAGGGTGGTTTTTTTGAAGAACTTGTAAAAGGAACCATATCGCTTTACAAGTTAAACACTGTTGAGAAATTCCCTATGTCAGACGAAGTAAAGCCGCATAAATACTATTTTATTTATAGTCCTGCCACAGGACTTGGCAGAATTATGCTTACCCGCAGGAGTATGTGCAGCGCTCTGAATTCAAAAGAGTTTCTGAAGTATATGCGTGAGCATAATATCAGGGCAAACAAGCATGACCTTATTATCAGGGCAGTGGAAGAATATAACCGGTTTATATCGGTAAATCCGCAATTACTTAAGCCATTTGATACTCCGGCAAAACAAGCCTTGTGATTTGTTTTGCAAAAGATGTATTCTTATATGATCTGCATAAAAAGCTGCCTCATAAACGGGGCAGCTTTAATTAAACCCAAGAACTATGGATACACGTATCCAACCAGTCGGATAAAAATATAA
>FWPV01005202.1_pt1 | contig 26314 bp, 23 predicted proteins | sample 2228371 | NCBI WGS metagenome assembly FWPV01 (sample SAMEA103939776, study PRJEB20133) | metagenome
GCGGGCCGCCTGGCTAAGTGGTCAATGGCAAACCCTCTATCAGAAACGCGCCTCCCTCCCTCTCGCCATCTGACAACTTTTGCATGCACACGATTGTGCTTATACTTGTTAACAACATGATTTAGGCAAAAAGGACTTTTTTCAGCACGGTGCGAAGATAAACAGGATGTTTTCGTCGTTTTTGAAAAGGCTTATCTTGAAAATCCTATTCAGATTGTTTATTTTGCATAAGTGCTACAAAATAAACTGATGTTACACACCGCCCCGACGGGTTGGGCGCCGGTTCAAGCCCGTTTTACAAGAGCCTTCGGGTCGTGCTGTTTGTCTGGCAATCATTAAATCAATATCATGTTGGATTGTTCAATCACCAAAAGGAGTCAAGTATGTCTGATACAGCCGATGTCATCATCATTGGGGCAGGGGTACACGGCGCGAGCCTGGCATTTCACCTGACGCAGCGCGGTGTGAAAGTGACGGTTTTGGAAAAGCAGTTCTTGTAAAGAGAACGTCCCGAAGGGCTTGAACCTTCGGGACGTTGTTTGCGTGGTTATTCACCCATCAAGTGGTAGTAGGCGCGGTCAAAGGCGGCGGGCAGGCTTTCACGCGGGGAGTACCAGCCAGGGGTGTAGGATTGCGATTGCATGCCCTGCTGGGTCAGTTCGCAGACGCGCCAGTCTTGCAGGTTGGTCTCGTGCCAGAAGTCTATGGCGTCTTGCGGGGCGTAGCCGGGGTAAGCGGCTGCCTGCGGGTGGAATAACCACTCGCTGACCAGGCGGGTGCGGCCGGGGGCCTGGGGAAAGAGGATGTGGTACATGACATAATCGGGGTGGATGTTGAGCAGCAGGTTAGGCATGATGGAGTAGTAGTAGCCGCGGCGCATTTCTTCGGGGGGCAGGTTGCCAATGGGGATGGCGCACAGGCGGCCGCTGCTGGTCATGCTTTCGCCGCCGGTCAGTTCCATTAGCCCGCCCAACACGGGGCCTTCGTTGAAGTCGTGCGCAGCGCCGGTGTAGTCGGTGAGGCGGTTGAGTTGCGGGTGGATGGTGGGGCAGTGGTAGCATTCGTGGAAATTCTGGAAGATGAGTTTCCAGTTGGCGGCAATGTCGTAGGCAATCTGTTTTTCGCTTTTGAGTTGCCCCATGTTCCAGAGATCGAAGCGCCCCTGAAGCGGATCGAAAATATCGCCAAAGGGCATGGGGGTATTCTGGCTGAGGTTGATGAAGATGAATCCCTCCCATAGTTGCACGGGCGCGGCGCGCAGAGGGAATTCGTCCCAGGGGAAGTCGGGCACGTTTTTCATGAAGGGCGCGCCAATCAATTTGCCGTCCAGCCCGTAGGTCCAGGCGTGGTAGGCGCATTGGATGCTGCCGCGAAACTTGCCGTTGCCATCCGGCCCCAGCGCTTCGGCTTCGCAAATGCGCGCGCCGCGGTGCCGGCAAACGTTGTAAAAGGCGCGGATGGTGTGCTCGCGGTCGCGCAGGATGATGAGGCTTTCGCCGAACATCTCTTGCAAGAAGTAGTCGCCTGCTTCAGGGATGCGGCTTGCATGCCCCACGCACATCCACAAATGCTTGAAGATGCGCGTTTGTTCCTTCTCGAACACAGCCGCCGAAGTGACCGTGTGCTGGGGCAGCGTTTTAGCGCCGTACACGTAGGTCTGTTCGTTGGATAAAAATTGTGCCATGGCTTCCTCCTTCTTTTTTCAGGTAACTGATGGTGCGCATTGTCCCGGGCGCTTTGCAGAACCTCGCTGGGACGTTTCGCGCAAGGCAATTAATACAAATCACCGTGAAAAATGCCAACGGCACTTATTCACGGTGATTGAATGCGGCGACAGGCAAACACGCCCGCGCCGGTACTAGCAGTGGCGGTCTACGAGAACTTCAGGGACGGCGTGCAGGCGAAGCAGCGCCAAAATGAAAGTGGGGTGGGCGTGCAATTTGGAGGTCATTGGTCGCTATTTTACCCGAATTTTGCTTTTTTTCAAAATAAACTGGGCGGCGTTGCGTCCGCTGGCGCCGCTGATGCCGCCCCCGGCGTGAACGCCGCTGCCCGCCAGGTATAAACCATCTATGGGAGTGGTGTGGTCGGCATAGCCAGGGATGGGACGCATGAAGAAGAACTGGTCGAGCATGATTTGCCCGTGATTGAGGTCGCCTTCGGTGAGGCTGTAGGTCTGTTCCAGGTCGAGCGGGGTGAGGGATTGAATTGAAACCAGCGCTGCGTGAAGGTTGGGGATGAACGCGGCCAGGGTGTCGCGGGTGAGGGTTTCAAGCCGGGCGCGGGCGGCGGCATCCCAGGCGCTGTCTTTGAGGGCGTATGGCGCAAACTGGAAGTGGACATCCAGCACGTTTTCGGAAGGGGTGGTAATTTCCAGGTAAGGTTTAGCCGAAATTTGGCCGTATTTGGCCGCGTCGTAGGCCTGCTCCAGGTAGCGGATGGCGGGGGCGACGACATAGGTAGCGGATTCGGGAGCGGATGGGGAATCGGATAAACGGATGAGGCTGGCCGCGGGGGTCGAAAGGGTGAGGCGGATTTTGGCCACCGCGCCGCGCATTTTGATGTTTTGGGCCTGCCAGACGAAGGTGGGGGGCAGTTCCATAGCGCCCACCAGCCCCAGGAAGGTGCGCCGGGGGTCGAGCGCGGAGACGACTACCGGGGCGTTGATCTCTTCTCCGCTGGCAAGGGTGACGCCCTGCACCACCTGGCGTTCAACCCGAATGCGGGCAACTTCGGCCTGGGTGCGGATCTCGACCCCCAGGGCGCGGGCAGCCTGCGCCAGGGCATTGACGCTTTGTGGGCCGCGGCCCACGTTGGGTTGGGCCAGCCCGCCGCGGTTGAGCCAGTTGTGAATGAGGTTGAAGGCCGTTCCCGCAGACATGACGCCCAGCGTGACGCCGTGAATGCCGAGCGAGGCGACCGCAGCCCGCACGACATCCGACTCGAACCATTCTTCGGTCAGTTCGAGGGCGGTCATAGGCAGGGCGCGGATGATGTTGAGCATCTCTTTGCGGCCCGTGCCGCGCAGTTTGAGGGCCAGTTGGGCCAGGGGCAGCCCTTCGGACAGGCGGGGATGCGGCAAAGGCGGGATGACGGTGCGGTAGGCGGCATCGAGAAAGGCGGCGGCCTTGTCCATAAAGGTCAGGAAGTCTGGCCAGCGGGCGGCATCGTGGGCAGAGAAGCGGCGGATTGTTTCGGCGGCTTTGGCGGGGTTGGGGTCGAGGGTGAGGGTTTCGGCGTTGGGCAGCAGGGAGATGAAGGCCGTTTTAGCGGGATCGGGCAACGGGGCGTAACGCTGCAGGCCCAAATGGCGGGTGATGTCGGGGCGCAGCATGCCGCCCGCAAACGGGGCAAAATTTGGGGTATCGTCATCTCCAACCCATGCGCCGCCCAGAACGGGGCGTTTTTCGAGCAGGAGCACTTTTTTACCGGCTTTGGCGAGGTAGGCCGCGGCAGTGAGGCCGTTGTGGCCTGCGCCGATGATGATGAGGTCGTAGTGATTTGTCATAGGGCACCTTGGGGTAAAACGTAATTACGTTTTACGTTTTACGCTTTACGGGTTATTGCCAGTCTTTGAGTATTTCCATGGCGGCCAGTTTGCCAGCCGCGCCCATGATGCCGCCGCCGGGGTGCGCGCCGCTGGCGGCCAGGTAGTAGCCGGGCAGGGGGGTGCGGAAGTCGGCCCACTGGGGGGCGGGGCGCAAGAAGAAGAGTTGGTGCAGCAGCAGCTCGCCGTGGAAGATGTTGCCGCCGGTGATGCCTGCAATGCGTTCGATATCCACGGGGGTGATGATTTGTTTGCCGATGATGGCGCGGCGGATGTTGGGGGCGTATTGCTCCAGGGTGGCGATGACGTTTTCGGCAAATTGTTCTTTTTTCTGGTCGGTCCAGCCGCCTTCGACGTCGTAGGGGACGTATTGGACGAAGCACGACATGACGTGCTGGCCGGGCGGGGCCATATCGGGGTCTATCATGGAGGGGATGACGATGTCTATGTAGGGATGACGCGAGGGCTGGCCGTATTTGGCGTCGTCGTAGGCGCGTTCGATGTAGTCTATGCTGGGGCTGATGGAGATGGCGCCGCGGTGCAGGGGGCCTTCGCCGGGCAGGGCGGTGAAGTTGGGCAGTTCGCTGAGGGCAAGGTTGAGTTTGCCCGATGAGCCGCGCACGCGGAAGTTGCGGATTTGGGTGGTGAAATCGTCTGGGAAGTATTTGGGTTCGACGAATTGCAGGAAGGTGCGTTTGGGGTCGGCGGCCGAGACGACCACGCGGGCGTGGAATTCGTCGCCGTTTTCCAGGGCGACCCCGGCGGCGCGTCCGTTTTTGACGATGACCTGTTTGACGGGCGAATTGGTGCGGATCTCGACCCCCAGGGCGCGGGCGGCGCTGGCAATGGCGGCGGTGACGCCGCCTGAGCCGTTTTTGGCAAAGCCCCAGGCGCGGAATGCGCCGTCAATTTCGCCCATGTAGTGGTGTAGTAAGACATAGGCCGTGCCAGGGGAGCGCGGCCCCAGGAAGGTGCCGATGATGCCGCTGGCGGATTTCGTCCCTTTGAGCGCGTCGGTCTCGAACCATTCGTCCAGCAGGTCGGCAGAGGATTGGGTGATAAGTTTGGCCAGCTGGTAGAGGTCTTTCTGGTTCAGGCTGGCGGCGTATTGCCCTACTTTGAGGAGGCCCATCAGGTCGCGGATGGAGAGGGAGGAGGGGTCGGGCGGCACCAGGCTGAGCAGGGGTTTGACGGCCATGGCCATGCGCACCATGACGCGGGCGTATTCGTCGTAGGCTTCGGCGTCTTTGGGCGAGTGGCGATAGATTTCGCGGCGGGTCAGGTCGTGGTCGTCCCAGGCGGCCAGGTAGTCGCCGTTAGGCAGCGGGGTAAAGGTGCTGGGTAACGGCAGGATTTTTAGCCCGTGTTTGGGCAGTTCCAGTTCGCGGATGATTTCTGGGCGCAGCAGGCTGACGACGTAGGAAAACTCGGTAAAGCGGAAGCCGGGGAAGATTTCCTCGGTGACGGCGGCGCCGCCTACGATGGGGCGTCGCTCCAGGATGAGCACTTTCTTTCCGGCGCGGGCCAGGTAGGCGGCGTTGATCAGTCCGTTGTGCCCGCCGCCAATGACGATGGCATCGTAGGTGTGGTGTGTCATTTTTTCTTCCATTCCGGTTCGTAGAAAGGCAGTTTAACCACCCTTGCCGGGGTGTGCTGGCGCTGGTGTTCTATGGTCACTTCCAGGCGCAGGGTGGCGCCGGGTTGGTCGTATGGGCGCTGGATGTGCGCCAGGGCGATAAATTTTTTGAGCAAAGGCGACCAGGCGCTGGTGGAGGCGTATCCCACCTGCGCACCACCCGAAAAGACCGGCTGGCTGGCGCGCAAGGGCGCAGCAGGCAGTTGGGGGGGCAAGCCCACGCGCTTGAAGAGGCGTTCCATTGGCTCCCATTCGACTTCTAGCCCCACCAGTTTCCAGGCGGGGCCCTGGCGGGCTTCGCGTTCCAGGGCGCGGCGGCCGACGAAGTAGCCGGGTTTGTCGAGGTTGACCGTCCAGTCCAGTCCTAATTCAAAGGGGGTAGATTTCTGGCTTTCGATGAGGGCGTGGGTGGCGGCGGTGTAATCTACATCGAGCATAATCAGCCCGGCTTCTACGCGGGCAATATCCATGGCCAGAATGCCGGTGGGGACAATGCCGTAGTTGCGCCCGGCGGCCATGAGGGCATCCCAAATGGGCAGGGCATGGCGGGCGTCCATCCATACCTCGTAGCCCAGGTCGCCGGTGTAGCCGGTGCGGGAGATGGTGACGGGGATGCCGTTAATCTGATTGGGCATCAGCCGAAAGTATTTCAAGCCGTCCAGGGGGGTCTGGCAGCACGCGTTGAGGATGAGCCGCGACTTGGGTCCCTGCAAACTGAGCGCGGCCATCTGGTCGGTCACTTCGGTGATGCGTACATCGAGCGAGACGGCATTCATGAGCAGCCAGCGCAGGTTGGGTTCGGCTGCGGTGAGGCGGTAGGTGGTTTCGTCCAGGCGGCTGAGGGTGCCGTCATCGAGCATTTTGCCGTCCTCGTCGCACCAACCGGTGTAGTAGATTTGCCCCACGGACAGTTTATCTACGTTGCGGGTGACCACGCGGTTGAGCAGGCGGGCGGCGTCGGGGCCGCTAATGTGGTATTTCATGAGCGGCGAAACGTCTATGAGCGCGGCGGCGTTGCGGATGGCCCAGTATTCGCGGTCGAGCGTCAGGTCGTAGGAACCGGCCACAATGTAACCGGCCCAGCGCCGCCAGTTTTGGGCCAGGCAGAGTTTGGATGTGCGTTCGTGAAAGGGAGTGGGGCGGGGCATGGTCACGCCTTTTTTACAGGGTTTTTCAACACGCCCAGGCCTTCAATCTCGCAGACGACTTCATCGCCATCCAGCAATGGGCCAACCCCGGCCGGGGTACCGGTAAAGATGAGGTCGCCGGGTTCGAGAGTCATCACGGAGGAGATGAAGGCGATCAGCGTGCCTACGCTAAAGACCATATCGCGCGTCGAGGCCATCTGACGCGGTTCACCGTTCACTTTGCAGGTGACCAGGGCGTCGGCGGGGTCGAAATCGGTATCAATGAGCGGGCCAAACGGGCAGAACGTATCGAAGCCTTTGGCGCGCGTCCATTGCCCGTCGGTTTTTTGCAGGTCGCGGGCGGTGACGTCGTTTCCAATGGTGTAGCCCAGGATGTAGTTGCGGGCTTGTTCGGGGGTGATGTTGCGCCCGCGTTTACCAATTACGGCTACCAGTTCGGCTTCGTGCTCCACCTGTTTGGATTGCGGGGGCAGCAGAATGGGATCGCCCGGGTTGATTACAGCGGAGGGCGGTTTGAGGAAGATGAGCGGCACCTTGGGAACATCGTTGCCGAGTTCTTTGGCGTGTTCAACGTAGTTGCGCCCTACGCAAATGATTTTGCCGGGCAGCACAGGGGCCAGCAGGCGCACCGCGTCGAGCGGGGTATCCACTTTAAGGCGGCGATATTCGCCGAATATGTTGCCTTCGATGGGCCCGACCTGGTCATCTAAAATCCAGCCGGTGCGAGGGGGTTCATTTTTGACCTGGTATCGGACAATGCGCATGGTTTGCTCCATAAAGGGGGGTGATTGGCTAGAGTTTAGCATATTTTTTAGACGAGGTGATATTGCGCCTTTACAAATAAATCTAGCAGGGCGGTCCGTCGAATCCGTGAAATGCGTGTCCGGATTTTGGATTTTTCGCGCCAAATCAACCTTGTTTTTTGTCTTTCAGGTCCAAGCCAAATGAACGCTAAACTCAGGGTCTCCAAACGGGCCTTAACCGATTGTTTACGAAATTATTATGAAAATCACTTGACTCGGGTCGCTAAAATTGCGATGATATAGAAAACCCTTTACGAGCGCCAGATTGCTAACGACTCTTTACAGCAAACACGCTTACCCACAACAGTTAACTCACACCCTTGAAGAAAGTTGGCAAGGCAGCGCGCTTTTGTCCCTTGTCGCAAAGTCGGTGGCCGCGGCCCCCGGCTTTTTTGTTGTTTGCGCCTGGCGTTTGAAAAACGACGTATGGTGCGCGAAATACACGGAGGGTTTATGTACCGCTTAGAGTTCGATGGTTTGTATCGCAACACCCAGCCAGACCAATCGCTGCCGCAATCGGGCGGATTGATGTGCTATGGTTGGGTGATCTTGAAGGGCAAGCGCGTGGTTGCACGCGGACATGGCACGTTTGCGCATCGGCGCCGGGCAAATTCAAACACAGCCGAATATCTGGCGCTGATTGAAGGGCTGGAAGCGTTGCTGGATATGGGGGTACGCCATGAACGTGTGGTGGTGTGCGGCGATGCAAAAAGCGTCATCGAACAAATGGAGGGGACGGCGGGCATTTCTTCGCCAGAGGTGCGCCTGCTAAACGCACGCGCGCGGCGGCTGGCATCGCACTTCCGCGCGTTGACCTGGCAATGGCTGCCACGCAAACACAACCGCGCCGCCGATGCCCTCTCGCGGCATGCGTTCAATCATCTACGCTGCGATGAGACGCTGTACGCATCGGTGCTGAACATGGTCAGGTCGAGCAAAAATCGGTTGCTGGCAGTAAGTGGGTTGCGAGTCTATCAACCTGTGCGCGGATGAGGTATAATAGGCGCGCTTGATTGAAACACAGGGCGCTTTGCCCTAAAAATCGGGCGCTTAGCTCAGTTGGTTAGAGCGTCTCGTTTACACCGAGAAGGTCAGGGGTTCGAGTCCCTTAGCGCCCACACAAGCCTCGCGCGCGCGGGGCTTTTTCTTTTTTGCATCAACTGGCGCGAATTGCAGCCTGCCATGGCCAAAGCGCGGAACTTCGGTTTTTTCACTTGCCTGCTTTTCTAAACCGTCCTACAATTCAATTATCAGTGAGCAGAGAATAGTGAGAAGGAAAAAGTATCCAATGCTTTTGTCTATTCACTGATCATCTTCTCTCTACTCATCTCCTAACCTCATCCACTGGAGTAAAAAATGCCCGATTTTCTGTTCCGTGGTTCGTTGGCCGACCTCGACCCCGAAGTCTTCAAACTGACTCAACTGGAAGCCGAGCGCCAGGCCCGCAAATTGATTCTCATCCCGTCCGAAAGCCAGGCCCCGCTGGCTGTGCGGGAGGCAATGGCTTCGGCATTTCAGAACATCTACGCCGAAGGCTACCCAGACGACGACTGGCGGCACATGTCCGAAGCCGAACTGCTGGACTACAACGCGCGCCTGACCGAATACCGCCGTTACAGCGACCCGCGCTACTACAAAGGCGTCGAATACGCCGACATCATCGAATCGCTGGCCATTGCCCGCGCCCGGCAGGTCTTTGCTGCCAACGGCGTAAAGCCCGAACAAATCTACGTCAATGTGCAGGCGCTTTCGGGCGGGCCGGCCAACAACGCCGTGTACCTGGCCCTGCTCAACCCCGGCGACACGGTCATGGGCATGAACCTGCTGCACGGCGGGCATCTTTCGCACGGGTCATCGGTCAACCGCAGCGGCAAGTGGTTCAAAGCCGTGCACTATGCGGTGGACCCCGAAACCCAAAAAATCAACTACGATACCGTCCGCGCCCTGGCGCTGGAGCACAAACCCAAACTGCTCATCGCTGGGGCGTCCTCCTATTCCTGGGTGCCCGACTGGAAAAAATTCCGCGAAATCGCCGACGAAGTGGGCGCAACCTTCCTGGCAGATATTTCGCACCTGGGCGGGCTGGTGGCCGCCGGGGTTATCCCCTCGCCCATTGGGTACGCGCACATCACCATGTCCACCACCCACAAATCGCTGGATGGCCCGCGCGGGGCTGTGCTGCTCACCACCGACGCCGCTCTGTCCAAAAAGATTGACCGGGCCGTCTTCCCTGGCGAGCAAGGCGGGCCGCACGTGCACATCTTTGCCGCGCTGGCGCTCACCTTCAAACTGGCCCAAACCGAGCAATTCAAGTCCCTGCAGACCCAAACGGTCAAAAACGCCGTCGCCATGGCCGATCAGTTTGCCAAACGCGGGCTGCGCATTCCGTTTGGCGGCACCGATACCCACCTGGTCAACGTAGATGTCTCGGCTATTGGCGGGCTTTCGGGCGATATGGCCGCGCGCATTCTGGACGTGGTGGGCATCGTGGTCAACCGCAACACCATCCCCGGCGACAAAAGCGCGCTCGACCCCAGCGGCATCCGCCTGGGCACGCCCTGGATTACCCAACGCGGCTTCGACGAAGCCCAAACCCGCGCCCTGGCCGACATCATTGCCGATGTGCTGTTGGGCTGCGCCACCCACAGCGTCGAAACCGTGCGCGAAGGCAAAAAGAAACGCGCCAAAGTGGACTTTGGTTTACTCAACGATGCCCGGCTAAAAGTTCGCCAGATGGCCGAAAGCGCGGGTATTGACTTCGAATACTCAAAATCCGAGTATCCGCATTTCTATTACATTGATGATGTCTCTGCGACGGGCGTCTTCAACCTGGAAGGGATGCGCGTGCGCCAGTTTTTAGACTACACCCTCAGCGCCGACCTTTCGGCCCTCAAGCCGGGTTCCGCTATGGAGACCACCATCGCCACCCCCAGGGGCGCCGTGAACGGCGTGTTGACTTGCCTGGAAGAAGGGCGCTACCAGTTGTCTGTACCTGCGGCTCAGGCGGGCGTAGTGGCCACCTGGCTGCGCGACCTGTCCGATGGGTATGTCTCCACGCGCCTGGACGGGCAGCCCGACCCCGACCCGCTGCGCATGCCAGGGCCGGTCATCGTAGCGGATGCGCCGGGAGGGGCGCAACATGCTGCGCCCTTACAATCGTCCAGCGTAGAAAAACCCTGGTTTATCGGCATCCAGGATGCGGGTCGCGGCGAAGCGAAGCCCGATTTCGTGTGGAACGAATCGGAGGGCGCGCTCAAACGCACCCGCCTGTACGACGTCCACAAATCGCTGGGCGGGCGCATGGTGCCATTTGCAGGCTGGGAAATGCCGGTGCAATACGTTGGCGTAAAAGAAGAACACCTGGCCACGCGCCAGGCAGCAGGGTTGTTCGATGTCTCGCACATGGGGGTGTATGAAGTCAGCGGGCGCGATGCGGCAGCGTTCCTCGACACAGTCTGCGGTAACGACTGCGGCGGGTTGCTGCCGGGGCAAAGCCTGTATACGCACTTTTTGACCCCCGACGCCGATGTGATTGACGATACGCTGGTGTACCGGCGCGGGTGGGATAAATACCTGGTGGTGGTCAACGCCTCGAACGACGACAAAGACCGCACCTGGCTGGAAAGCGTGCGCGACGGCGTGGTGAAAATTGATAACGCCCGCCCCTGGGCGCGGACGTATGGCTACGAGGCGGTCATCCGCAACCTGCGCGACCCCAAAGCAGGCAACGATATGCGCGTGGATATTGCCTTGCAAGGCCCGAAATCGCGCGATATTTTGCTGGCCATGGGCGTAGATGCCGAAACCCGGGCGCGCATCATGAAACTAAAGCGCACCGAGCTGTGTGACGCGGTTGTGGGCGGCTTTGACCTGATTGTCTCGCGCACCGGTTACACAGGTGAGAAGATGGCCTTCGAGTTATTCGTACACCCCGACCAGGCCGTGGATTTCTGGAACGCCGTGCTGAAAGCAGGTGAGCCGTTTGGCGTAAAGCCAGTTGGTCTGGGCGCGCGCGATAGCCTGCGCACCGAGGCTGGTCTGCCGCTTTACGGACACGAGATGGGGCTTGGCTCTGGCAAGTTTGGCGAGCGCGACCTGGGCGTGGCAGAAGGCGGGTTTGGTTCGTACGTTAAGCCCTATAAACCCTGGTTCATTGGGCGCGAGGCCTTCATGGCGCGCGAAAAAACGCGCAAGGGCGTGGTGGTGCGCTTCACGTTTACCGAGCAGGGCGTGCGCATGGCGCATAACGGCGACCCGGTGGTGGATAAGAAAGGCAAGGTCATTGGCTGGGTCACCTCTTGCTCGCTGGATAGCCAGGGCTACCTGACGGGCCAGGCCTACGTCACCCTGCCCAACGCTGTAGAAGGCACGCCTATCTTTATCTTCCAGGGTGCGCCCAAAGATGCGGGCGTTGCCCCGTCCGCAATGACGCTGAAGGACAAGGCGATACTCCCCGGCGCGGCGGTGGTGGTGAGCCGGTTTCCGAAGTTGTAGCGCATCATGAACAGTGAATAGCGCGCAGGCGGCAGCCCTGCGTTTGGACTGCCGCCTGTTGCTTTGATAGGGGCAAATACATGTTGCGTTGTGGGTATGATTGGACGGCTAGCCCTTACGGGTTGGTCTGTTCGCATCCAGTGAACCATCCAGGCTGACATCAGCGGGGAGGTTAGCGCGCGAGGTGGGGATTGTTTTGTGATATAAAAAAACGGTAAGATAATCGCAGGAGTAAAAGCCATGACCAGAGAATTTAGCGTTATTATCGAACGCGACGAAGAAGGTTATTACGTTGCCAGTGTGCCAGAATTGCCTGGCTGCCATACCCAGGCTAAATCACTGGATAAATTGATGGTGCGCATTCGCGAGGCAATTGCCTTGTGCCTTGAAGTGGAAAAAGACCTGCCAGCCAACCAGTTCATCGGCGTTCAGCGCATCGCTGTAGAAATCTGATGCCGCATTTTCCACGTTTGACCGGTCAATAGGTAATCAACGCCTTGAAGAAGCCCGGTTTCGATGCTTTGCGTGTCAAAAGCAGTCACCATTTCCTCAGTCATCCCGACGGGCGACGGACGGTTGCTCCGGTGCATTGGGGTGAAATCATCGGGCCGGGCTAATGCTGAAGATTTTGCGCGATTGTGAGATTGACCGGGATGCTTTTTTCTCATTGTTGAAATAGCGTTGGTAGTGCGTTTTCTAAACGGCAGTCTGGCAACTGCCGTTTTTTTGTTGCTGCGGCGCAAATGTCGGCGCGTAGAGGCGGAGAGGCGGGGGCGCATCACCCGCATTGAACAAGAGATAGACACAATAAAGGCTGCTGCCTGTTTTGCAGGGTACAATAGCGCCATGACCAAAACCCGTCTTGATGTGCTGCTGGTTGAACGCGGGCTGGCCGAAAGCCGCGCCAAAGCCCAGGCGCTGGTGATGGCCGGGCAGGTGCGCGTGGATGGACAGGTGGCCGACAAACCCGCCCAAACGGTGCCCGACACGGCCGCGTTGACGGTGGATGCTGGGCCGCGTTTTGTCTCGCGCGGGGGCGATAAACTGCTGGCCGCGCTGCAGGCGTTTTCGGTGAACCCGGAAGGGCTGGCGTGCGCCGATGTGGGCGCTTCGACAGGCGGTTTTACCGACTGTCTGTTGCAGCATGGCGCTGCCAGAGTGTATGCCATTGATGTGGGCAAGGGCATCTTGCACTGGAAGTTACGCTCGGACCCGCGCGTGGTGGTGATGGAAGAGACCAATGCGCGCTTTGTGACCGCGCTGCCAGAGCCGGTGCAGCTGGTGGTGTGCGATGCGTCGTTTATTTCGCTCAAGTTGCTGCTGCCGGTGATGAAACAGTGGCTTGCCCCCGCCTGCGGAGAGGCGCTGGTGCTCATCAAACCCCAATTTGAAGCCGGGCGCAAAGAGGCGGCCCGCCATAAGGGCGTCATCCGCGATGCGGGCGTACATCGCCAGGTGCTGCAAAATGTGTTGACCTTTGCGCAGCAGACCGGCTTTGGCGTGCGCGGGCTGGCCCGCTCGCCGGTGTTGGGTCCGAAGGGCAATGTGGAGTTTTTAGCCTGGTTAAGCGTGCCAGAGGCGGATAATCCGCCTCTGGCCGGGATGATTGACGCGCTGTTTGGTTAGATCCGGCATGGTTGCCGGATTTTTTATTTGTGCGCTTCCAAGCACAGCACGCCCTGTGGGCCAACCACCGCATCGTGGATTGTCCCTGCGGGCAGGTCCAACCGGTCGCCTGGATAGAGCGTGAGCGCCTGGCCGGTTTGCGGCAACCCAAAGGTGATGCTGCCGCGCACCACATAAATCACCTTGTCGTAAGGGTGGGTGTGGGCGGCATAGGTGTCGTGCGGAGCGTTACCCCAGGCATAAAAGTTGAGTCCCTCGTCGGACAGCATCTGGCGCAGGGTAGATTCGCTCGGCGGCTGGGGCTGATTCCAGGGCGTGACTTTTGGGGTGGGCATGGGCGTTCTGGGTTGCGCGTCCTTTAGAGTTCGCAGTAGCGGTCAATCTTCTTGCCGATGATGGCCAGCGAGTCTTCCCAGAACTTGCGCGAGCGAATATCAATGCCAAAGCGGGCGGCCAGGTCGGCGGCGCTGGCTTCACCCGTAGAGGCCAGCAGATTTTTGTAGTCGGCAACAAAGGCCTCGCCGCGCTGCTGGTAGATGGCGTACAACCCCAGCCCAAACAACAGCCCAAACGCATAGGGGAAGTTGTAGAAGGATAAACCGGCGCTGTAGTAGTGCGGTTTCCAGGTCCACATGTATTTGTGCAGGTAGTTTTCGTCAAGCCCCTCGCCATAGGTGGCTTTTTGGGCGCGCTCCATGGCATCGCACAAATCTTGGGCCGAGAGTTCGGACTTTTCGCGGCGCTCGAAGACCTCTTTTTCGAACAAGAAGCGCGAGTAGATGTCCACAATCACCTGGGCGTCGCCAATCAGGCGGGTTTCAAGAATGGCCAGTTCTTCCTGCGGGTCGGTGGCCTGTTTGAGCACCGCCTCCATGACAATGGTTTCGCACATGATGGAAGCCGTTTCGGCCAGGGTCATGGGTGTATCTTGCTGCATGGGGGTTTTGCCCGCCTGGTAAGCGCATTCGTTGTGAAAACCGTGCCCCAGTTCGTGCGCAATGGTGCTGACCTGGTCGAGCGAGCCATCGAAGTTGCACAAAATGCGGCTCTCTTTGACGCCATCTATGCCCATGCAAAATGCGCCGCCGCGCTTGCCTTCGCGCTGTTCGGCGTCAATCCAGTTGTTGTCGAAGGCCCGCCGGGCAAAAGCGGCTAATTCGGGCGAGAATGTTCCAAAGTTGGTGATGATAAAGTCGCGGGCTTCATCCCACGAATATTGCTTGTTGGCGCTGCCCACCGGGGCAAATACATTCCACCAGGGCAGTTTTTCTTGCCCAAAGCGCCTGGCTTTGGCTTTGAAGTAGCGCCGGAACATCGGGAACGAATCGTGCATGGCGCCCAGCATGGCGTCGAGCGTTTCGCGGTCTATGCGGGCGGCATCCAGGGGGGCGTGCAGGGCATCCTGGCGGCCGCGGCGCTTGTTGAGCGTGTTGGTCGTCCCTTTGATGCCGTTCATGCAGGCGGCCAGCGGCTCTTCGACGGTTTTCCAGGCTTTCAGTTCGGCTTCGTAGGCGCGGCGGCGCACGTCTTCATCGGGATGCGAATGCAGGTTGATGAGGGCCGGCATGGGCAGTTTTTTCACTTCGCCATCCAGTTCAAAATCTACGGTCAGTTGCGAGGTGATTGTGCCCTGCAATTTGCTCCAGGCGCTGGCGCCGCTCAGGTTGAGTTCGGCGGCCAGGGATTCTTCTGGCTGCGACATCAGGTATTTAGCCTGGTGCGCCATTTCTTTCAGGTTGAAGGCATGCGCCCTGGCCGATTCGTTCAAAGGAATGACCTCATCCAACACCGCAGCCAGCGACCCAACCCACGATTGGAACTGCGTGCCCAACGTTTGGGCCGGAACCATCATCTGCTGAAATTCGGAGAACTTCTTCATGGCCAGCGTGTCGCGTGAGTTGGTCGAAACAAACGACGAGATATACGGCCACAATGTGCCAATCAGTTCCCACAGTTTGTTAGACCGGTCTACACCTTCGCCCAATAGGGCAGCCAGTTCGGCTTTAGGGGTGCTGGCGTCAGCCCGGCTGGCGCGGGAGACATATTCCTGCATGGCTTCAATTTGCGCTTTGGCGTCAGCAATTGCGGCTTCAAATTCAGGCGATTCAAGGGAGGGATAGACGTTAGACAGATCCCAACGCGGGATAGGGGTAGACATAGGCTGCTCCTTCATATGTGGAATAGAGAAAGTATACCAGAAGCAGCCGCTGACTTATTCAGCAGATGTTTTTTGGCTGGCTTCGGTTGGCGCATCTTCTATGAAAACCTTAATGCGATCTATGAGGGCCGCAAGGGTTGGCTGCAAACGGGCAAACAGGTCGTCCAATCGTTCGAAGAGTGAATGGGGTGGTTTACTCGCATCCATCGCAAGACCTACATCAACAAGATGACAGGCTGCTCCTGACCCTCACGGCGCAGCAGAATGGTGGTGCCCGGCTCGGTAGCCAGCAAACCGAGTTTGATGTATTTGCGCAAAACGTCTACCACACTGGTATTGTGCCGTTGCGCGGTTTCGGACAGGGCATTATACAAATCTACAGGAAGTTCAAAGGTGCAACGTTTTGGGGCGCTCATCACTTTCTCCGGTCGAAACAACATGCACAAACTAAACAGCAACCTGCGCCAGCAGGCAAAAACACAAACTAAGCACTACCCGCCAACACCCGCCCCCACGCGGATAGCGCACTGCCCCCCTTTCTAAACGCGAGTCGCCGCTGCGCCCGCGCTCTTTTGGAAAAAAGAGCGAAAACAGCCCAACATACACTGGGATGAGTACAACCAGACACATTGCAATAATCAACGCTTCCATATTTTCCTCCTGCGAAGGTCAAGCGGGTATGTAAAAAATGCGAACTTGATATGATTTTAGCACAAATGTTCTATTTATTCAATATGTATTTTTTGCGCATTTTTGGCGTTGCTTGCCTTCCCATCCAAAAATCGCTACAATCGTGTTAGGGTTTCACGCTTAGAAGTCATAAGTTAACGTCAATTGGGGATAAGCGTCCCGAAGGCTGGTTTCGACCCTTGAAGTTACCCGTACAAAGCCTTCGGGACGGGTCAAAAGGCTTATCCCGAATTCAGGCGAAGTTAATCCGTATCCAAAGGAACTGTTCATGAAACAAGATCGCTTTCTAACCGCCATTCTTATTGGCATCGTTGCGCTGGTCGTTCTGGCGCTGGCGCTTTTTTTCATTCGACAAGATCGCCAGGTCTATAAAGACGAAAATACCCCCGAAGGCGTGGCGCACAATTACATTTTAGCCGTATATAAACAGGATTACGAAAAAGCGTACACCTACCTGGCAGATGACCAAAATAAACCGACCTATGAAGAGTTTAGTAACGCGTTTTTATTAAATTTTGCGCTGCCGCAAAACCAGGGAATCGAAGTAGGCGCAGCCAACATCTCTGGCGATACAGCCAGCGTGCAAATTTTTAGTTACTACAACCCGTCTGACCCCTTTTCAAGCGGCTACCGCGGCATGGAACTGGCCAGACTGGTACGCCAGAATGGGCAATGGAAAATAAGAGAAATGCCCTATTACCTCTGGTACTACGAGTGGTACCAAGAGCCAGTTAAGCCTGTCCCATAAAAGGAAACGCGATGCAAACCGTACGCCGCTTGTATTTTTACGCAGTCAGCCTGATCAGCATGGAAATAATCATCTGGGGCCTTGTTGGACTGCTGCGCACCACTGTTTCGAGCGCTATTTTGCCCGGCGCCGACTTACTCTCCTTGCCTTTAGCGCTCATCCTGGTCGGCGCGCCCATCTTTCTGCTGCACTGGACATGGGCGCAGCGCGCCGCCGCTGCAGACACAGAAGAACACACCTCTAACGTGCGCGCCCTTTTCCTTTATACCGCGCTGATGGTCACGCTCATTCCGGCGGTCAGCAATTTGCTGGCTTTTATCAATCGCAGCCTGATGACCAGCGCCCAACTGAGCGCACGCTTTGCGCTGTTGGGCAGCAGCCAAACCTGGAGCGACAACCTGATTGCGATTGTCTTCAACGGCATTGCGGCAGCTTACTTCTACACCATTGTACGCACCGACTGGCGCACCCTGCCCGACCGCGCTAACATTGCCGATGTACGCCGCCTCTATCGCTACATCTGGCTGCTCATTGGGCTGCTCATGACCATCTTTGGGGTGCAGCAACTCATCAAATTTTTGTTTTACATTCCGGGCAGCATGTTGGGCGAACCAGGGCGGGAAGTATTCATCAACGGGCTGGCGCTGGCGCTGGTAGGCACTCCCATTTGGGTTTACAGTTGGAAAATCTGCCAATCGGCCCTGGACGAACCCGGCGAAACCTATTCACGCCTGCGCCTGACCGTACTTTACCTGATCACCCTGGGCAGCGTGATTACGGTGCTGGTCTCTGGCGGCACATTACTGGCAATCATTTTGCGGCGGCTGTTCGGCGAAACCATGGACACCCGCACCCTGCTTCAACTGATTGCGAGTCCGCTATCAAGCGGCATCCCGCTTGCAGCGATGTGGGGTTATTACGGGCGCATCCTGTCCGCCGAAATTACCGCACAGCCCGATTCACGCCTGGCCGCCAACCTGAAGCGGTTGTATGCATACATCCTCAGCCTGATCGGATTGATCACCACATTCCTGGGCGCGGTGGGGATTCTGTCCTTCATCATTGACCGCCTGACCACTGGCGAGATGATAGGCGTTGCGCTGTCGCAGCGTCTGGCCAATTCCCTTGCCATGTTGGCCGTGGGCCTGCCAGTATGGTTACTCGCCTGGCGGCCCATGCAAGCCGAAGCGCTCACCCCCGGCCAGGCAGGCGAACTTGCCCGGCAGTCCATCATCCGCAAAGCCTACCTGTACCTGGTGCTGTTCATTAGCGTCATTGGCAGCATGATTTCTGCGATGGGGGTGTTCTATCTTCTCATCAGCGCAGCGCTTGGGACAAAAGAGGCCAGTTTCACGCGCGACCTGCTCGACGCGCTGCAAATTTTGACCCTTTTTGCAGCCGTGCTGGGCTATCACCTGGCCAGCCTGCGCACGGATGGGCGACTGAGCGCCGGAATGCAAGAAACCCTGCAAAGCGCGTTTGGCGTGCTGGCCTTCACCAATGGCGAGAGCGACCTTTCAGACCAGGTCCGCCGCGCCTTTCAAAAACACGCTGCCCGCCTGCCGCTTTCCATCCAACCCATTCAAGAAGGCGTCCCGCCAGAAAGCGACGCCAAAGCCGTCATCTTACCCGCCAGCCTGGCGCTCAACCCGCCCGAAGCCCTGAGAATCTGGCTAAAAACCTTCGACGGCGCGAAAATTGTCATCGGCGAGGCCGGTGCGGGCTGGCTGGCAGGTGCGCTCAACGCCGAACAGGCTGCGCGCGCCGCCAAAGCCCTTGCCGAAAACCGACCCGTGCGCTTTCAGTCCGGAAGTTCTAGCTGGACGATAGTGGCGTACATATTTGCCATCCTTTTTACTGTTCAAATCATTTTCATGGCGCTAGGTTTTATCCTCAGCCTGCTCATTACTGCAAACTACTGATTCACGCATGCGCTGCCTCAACGGCTTTACTTTTTGCCGAAAAGGGGAGTGGATAAATCAAGGGTTATCATAACCCCTGCTTTGAGCCTATTGATATCTACTTGTAGGACAAACGCTAGCGTTTGTCTTACAACTGATATCAACTTGTAGAACAAGCACTAGCGCTTGTCCTACAAGTTGAATTATCCGCTAGCCCAGGATTTCACCACTCCCAAAAAAGCCCGATTTTGACTTTTTATCCCTCTCAGGATAAAATCTTTGAAGAAACCGATAGAGGAGAGGCCACCCATGAAAGTCACCGTGCTACAAGAAAACCTTGCCCGCGGCTTAAGCATTGTTTCGCGCGCCGTCTCACCCCGCAGCACCCTGCCCGTGCTGGGCAACGTGCTCATCGCCACAGATGGCGGACGCCTGCGCCTCTCGGCGACTAACCTGGAGATGGGAATCACCTGCTGGATTGGCGCAAAAATCGAAGAAGAAGGCTCTACCACCGTACCGGCCCGTACCTTTAGCGACCTGGTCAACACCCTGCCCGACCCGCAAGTCAACCTGAGCCTGGATACCGCCTCCCAAACCCTGCACATCCGCTCTGGGGCCTCGAACAACGACATCAAATGCATTGATGCGCAAGAGTTCCCGCCCATGCCGGTACCCGATTTCGAGAACGCCATTCAAATCAACGTGGCGGATTTCAAAGAGATGATTCACCAGGTGACTTTTGCTGCCTCCACAGACGAAGCCCGCCCGGTGCTGATGGGTGTCTTGATGACCGTAGATAAAGACCAGGTAACCCTGGCTGCCGCCGATGGCTTCCGCCTCTCGGTGCGCAAAGCGCAACTTTCATCCCCAGCGGCTGCGCCTGTTTCGGCCATCATTCCTGCCCGGGCGCTCTCCGAACTGGCCCGCATTGCCAGCGACGGCGACCAGATGATTCAGATGGTGCTGCCCAAAGGACGTGGGCAGGTTGTCTTCGGAGTGCGCGATGCGGAACTGGTCTCGCAATTGATTGACGGCACTTTCCCCGAATATCAGCAAATCATCCCGCGCACCTACAAGTCGCGCACCATCCTTTCAACGGCTGCGCTGCTCAAAGCCTGCAAACAAGCCGAAATTTTTGCCCGCGAAGGCTCAAACGTAGCCCGCCTGAACATCAAAGCCCCCAACGGCGACCTGACCCCCAGCGAGGTAGAGATTTCGGCCGCCTCTGAAGAAACGGGCAAAAACGAAACCGTCGTAGAAGCCACCGTAGATGGGCAGGGATTGCTTATCGCTTTCAACGTCAAATTCCTGCGCGAAGTGCTGGAAGTCATCAAAACCCCCAATGTAGCGCTGGAAACATCTGCGCCAAACGCCCCCGGCGTCATCAAACCAGTGGGCGACGATAACTTCCTGCACGTCATCATGCCGATGCACCTGGGATAGTAAACCAAACGATCGGGGCACGCCAGCGCGGTGTGCCCCGATTTTTGTTACAAACCGTCTGGCAGGCGCCCCCTAAAAAAAACGGCGCAAGCAACCTTCAGCACAGCGCTCAGCATCAAGGTTCAAGAGATAGCCTATGACCGTCCCCAATCCATCTAACGACCGCGTCCTTGCCATTTTTCTGGCGCTTAACCAATACCCCATCCTTGCGGGGCGCATTCGGGCGCGCATGCGCCAGGCCTTGTTCAATCGCGGCATTATCCAGCCAGATAAGTTTGAAGAAGAAGTGCGTGCAAGAGCCATCGATTCACAGCGCCGCGAAGGACTGACCGACCCATACGCCCAGGAATCTTTTGAAACCTGGGAACTGCGTCTGGCGCGCGTGCGCGACTCGCTCACCGATTTCTACTTTGCCTACAACCTGCCATACGACGAATTTGAGCAAATCGTCAAAGAGATCATCGGCGAGCGCACCGAGCCGCCCAACATGGTCACTTTCAACCCCGAACTGGCCCCGCAAGACATGCTCTTTGCCCAGGCAGAGATGATTGAGCGCCTGCCCAGCGAAAAGCGCAGGCATCTCGAAGCGCGCCTGCAAGAAATTAAAGCGGTGCTCATTCGCACCATGATTAGCGATCAACTTGCCTATCTGACCATTGCCCGGCGCTGGTTTACCATTGCCGATCTGCGCGAAATTTACAACCGCAAAATTGGCTACGGCAAAATTGGGGGCAAATCGGCAGGAATGATTTTAGCCTACCGCATCTTGCAAGAAGTAGCCCCGCCAGAAGTAAAAAACGCTTTTCAAATTCCGCATTCCTACTTTCTGGCATCCGATGTCTTTTACACATTTCTATCAGAAAATGGACTGATCCACTGGGCCGACCAGAAGTACAAACCGGAAGAACAAATCCGCGCCGAATACCCGCAAATCCAACGCGAGTTTGCAGCCGGTAAATTTCCAAGCGATATTCGCGAGCGGTTGCGCTATATCATCGAAGAAGCCGGTAAACAACCGCTCATCGTGCGCTCTTCCAGCCTGCTCGAAGACAATTTCGGCACGTCGTTTGCCGGGAAATACGACAGTTTCTTCTGCCCCAACCAGGGCACGCCCGAAGAAAACCTGAACGCCCTCACCCGGGCGATTGCGCGCGTTTATGCCAGCGGGCTAAACCCCAATGCCCTGATGTACCGCCACCACAAGGGACTGGTGGACTACGATGAGCGCATTGCCGTACTCATCCAATTCGTTCAGGGCGAGCGCTTTGGGCGCTATTTCTTGCCGCACGGCGCGGGGGTGGGTTTCAGCCACAACCTTTACCGCTGGTCACCGCAAATCCGCAAAGAGGATGGCTTTTTGCGCCTGGTATGGGGGCTGGGCACCCGCGCTGTGGACCAGGTCGGCAACGACCATCCTCGCCTGGTGGCGCTCAGCCATCCGCTGCTTCACCCGGCTGCCGCAACAAAAATGATTAAGCGCTACTCACAGCGCTATGTAGACCTGATTGACCTGGAAGAAAACACCTTCAAAACCCTGCCCATCGAACAGGTACTCAGTCCACGCTACGAACCCGTGCGCTACATTGCCCAAATTGACCAGGGCGACTACCTGACCGCCATGCGCACCAGCATGGTAGATGTAAAAGATATGGTCATCACCTTTGACGAGTTATTGCGCCGCACGCCCTTTGCCAGCATCATGCGCGAAGCGCTCAACATTCTGGAAGAGCACTACCGCGCCCCGGTAGATACCGAATTTACCCTGCACATCTCAGACGCTCTCAGCCTGCAGCCTAAGGTGCACATCAGCCTGCTGCAATGCCGCCCGCAAAGCCGCATCGAAGACGAAGTGGTCAGCATTCCCGAAAAGCTGGACGAAAAAGACATTATCTTTGCTACCCACCGCATGGTGCCGCGCGGCGCGGTACGCGGCATCAAATATGTCTTGTTCGTCACCCCCGAAGGCTACTTCAGCATCGATTCACAAGCCGAGCGTAACCGACTGGAACGCGCAATTGGTACATTGAACAAACTACTAGCCGAAGAAACATTCATCTGCGTTGGGCCTGGGCGCTGGGGCACCTCAACGCCCGACCTGGGCATTCACGTTGCTTACGGTGACATCTTCAACACCCATGCGCTGGTCGAGCTGGCAGGCAAATCAGTTGGCACCGACCCGGAGCCCTCGTTTGGCACGCACTTCTTCCAAGACCTGATGGAAGCCCAAATTTACCCGCTGGCCGTCAACCTGGATGACCCCGATGCCATCTTCAACCGCGCCTTTTTTTACGACACCCCCAACCGCCTGACCGAATGGATAGACGCCAACCAGAGCCTGTGCAACTGCCTGCGCCTGATTGACGTAGAAGACTTCCGCCTCGGACACACGCTAGACCTGGTAATGGACGACGAAGAAGGTCAGGCAGTGGCGTTTTTGGTCAAGGTCGAAACCGAAAAAAGTAAATCCCCCGAAAAATGATCGGACGGCGCGCACCCTGAAACACACCCCGCTGTGATGAACTGTATGCTCATTACAGCGGGGTTTTTGTTTATTAACGTCAGTTTGGGATAACCGTCCCGAAGGCTGATTTGTTGCTTGCGTCGCGCTCGAAGGAAAGCCTTCGGGACGTTGAAAAGTTTGTTTTACATGAATTCTGGTTGAGCAATTTTCTTACCGCAGAGCGCGCAAAGAAAACACGAAGCAAATAAACGCCCGGCAGGTTACTGCTGCGCCAACACATCTATAACCACCTCTGCACCTCGCACAGGCACAGACTTATTCAACACCAGCAGCAATACAAACAGTCCCAGCACGCCTAACCCGGTCAGGCTGGTAATGGTACCGCCCAAAATGGTATTGAAGCCCGGCGCAAGGAAAACCAGCGGCAGCCCACCCCAGGCATTCACCGATCCATGCGCAATGGCCGCCACCCACGGGCTGCGCGCGTTCAGGTACAGCCAGCCAAAAATGATAGAGAGCAGCACGCAAAAGATGACCATCAGAAAAGCGCCTAACACCGGTTGGTCGGGGTAATTATGCCCCTGCAAAATAGCAGGCGCATGCCACACCCCCCAAATGACGCCGCCCCAAATGAGCGCAGTCCACTGCCCCATAGGCAGCATTTTGGGCAGCAAAAAGCCGCGCCAGCCCAACTCTTCACCCATCGTAAAGATCACGTTGATAACCGGGCCCAGCAACAGCCCCTGGGCTAACTGCACCGCAATCAGCACCGCCACCGGAATACTGGTCCCCGCCTGCGCCGCCTGAGCCACCATCTGGTTCATGGTGGTAAATTCGGGGTCATATTGACCCGTGCCAATCCACGCGCTCACCAGCACGGTCAGGGCAGCCAGGATGGGCGGCAAAAACCAGGCTGCCAGGTAATAGCGAAACCTGCCAAAACGGTTCAGGCGCAGCGTCCCAAACGGTTCTTTGACGATAAACAACGTAACGATGAGCGCCGCCAGCCCTGGGCCCCACATGGCTAAAATCCAGGCCACGCCGCGCACCATGTTCACAGTTTGCTCCCCGGCAGCGCTAAACGCCAAAGGCAGCAAAAACATCACCCACGAAAAACCAAATGCAATCCCCAAAAACCACAGGATAGACTTCTTGTTCGCCATATTCATCCTCCAAATTTGTCCAGACATATTTGCGCTGCGTCTCGCGCGTAAGAGGGCGCCTGGCAACGACGGTTGCCTGGTTAGAATTTTCAGCCTCGCTCTGCCGTCCTTTTTGGAAGGTTATTCTTAACCAGAAGCATTACAGTGGCGGTTTTTATGTTTCACGTGCAACATTTTCAAGGATTTTCGCGCCGCCACAGGATGTAGGAGTACACCACCGGCACAAAAGCCGCCAGCAACAACGCGCCCATCAACAGCCAGATGCCGTTCTCGCCCAGGAACGCGCTCAGGATGGCGACCACGCCTGCCAGCCCAAAAGCCCAGGCCCCCACGCGATGCGTCTCGGCCCAAACGGTGTCACTGGAAAGCGTCCAGGGGGTGCGAATGCCAATGAAAAAGTTGCGTTTGGCGTGCGGCAAAATCAGCCCAATGCCAATGAAGAGCAGCCCGACCACCGGCAGCAGCATGACCGTCATATTGAACTGCGCACCAAGTGCGGCGGACAGTGTCAGCCCATAAACATACAGCATGTACGCCGTGAAGCCGACTACAAACCGATTGTAGATGCCGCGAAACTGCTCAATGTTGGCGCGCAAGGGATCGATAGACGGAATAACCACAAAGAGTAGCAGCAGGCCCATCGTCATAAGCGGTAACAGAAATACGCCCCAAAAACGGGACATATAGCCATCCACTTCCCCGGCTGCGTTCCAATGCGAGGGCATGGGGTCGGGGAGTTGATTCCACAAAGCCATGCCGGTAATCATAGCAATGGCTATCAGGAAGACAGAGATGAGAAAAGATGTTTTGGTGCTCATTTTTTTCCTTTCTGTAGGACAAGATAATATCTTGTCTTGCGTTACGTTTCACGTGAAACGTTTTTCGCCGAACTTTCAACGACGCCGCCAGCCCTTCGGCAGGCTCAGGGGGCGGCTCTGCTCAGGACTGCCCACTGTCCTCATGCTGTTTTGCCATCGCGGTCAGGCCGCTGATGCCGCCCAGGTTCATCGTATCCACGGCGCTGCTTGGCACAATCACCAGCGCGCCTTTTTCTTTCAGCCCTTCGAAGAGCATGTTCATAGCGCGCAGGTGCAATGCGGTGGGGTTGTTGATGTAGGCTTGCGAGGCTTGGGCAAACGACTCGGCGATTTGCTTTTCCGATTCGCCCAGGATGACGCGCGCCTGACGTTCGCGTTCGGCCTGGGCCTGGCGGCTCATGGCGTCTTCCAGGTCTTGCGGAATGACAATATCTCGAATTTCTACCGACTGTACAGTGACGCCCCAGGGGGTGGTGCGCTCGTCAATAACCTGTTGCAGTTCCTTGTCAATCACGCTGCGCCCAACCAGAATATCCGCCAGCATCATGCGCCCGGTAATATCGCGCAGGGCGGTTTGGGCAGCCCAATCTACGGCGGCTTTGTAGTCTTCGACTTCCAGGGCGGCTTTTTCGGCGTCCCACACCACCCAGAACAGCACGGCGTCCACATCCACCGGTACGGTGTCTTTGGTAAGCGTCTTTTGGGCCGCGAAGGGCGTGACCATTACGCGGTGATCAATCCAGGTGGGCACGGTGTCAATGATGGGAATGATCCAGAACATGCCTGGCCCGCGCAAGCCCTGAAACCTGCCCAGCCGCAGCACGACGGCTTTTTCCCACTGATTGGCAACTTTGAGCGCAAACAGAATGTAAAGCCCAATCAACATCCAGAAGATGACCCAGCCGCCAATCAACCAGTCGGGCTGACGGCCATCCATCACAATTGCGCCAACCGTGGCAATCACCAGAAAAACGGCAAAGAGCGTGCCCGCAATGGGCGGAATGCGCTGATCAGTTTTGGTTTGCGGTTGAAGAGCATTGCGTAACATGAGGAACTCCTTGGGGTAGATAGTAAAAAGTGAAGAGTGAAGAGTGAGGGGTGAGGCGCAAATCAGGCGGGGGGGAGGTGTTGCAGCAGGGCGTTGAGGGCGTCTTGTGGGTTGAAGCCCAGCCGGGCCGCTTCTTCCAGGTAACGGCGGGCCAGCGCATCCAGCGCTTCGCGCCGCAGATGCGTGTTCACTTCGGGCGGGGGCTGCTCCAGAATGAAGGTGCCGCGTCCTTGCTGGGTCGAGATTATCCCGGCTTCGTCCAGGATGCGATACGCCCGCGCCACGGTGTTGAAGTTGATGCGCAGTTCGGTGGCCAGGGCACGCACGGTGGGCAGTTGGTCGCCGGGCTTAAGCGCGCCGCTCGCCAGTTGTCCCTGAATTTGGGCAACAATCTGGTCGGTGATGGGAATCTCTGATCGCAGGTCAATTTGGATATTCATGGCCAGGATATTGTATCATTGTATCTTTGTACAATTGTACATCTTAAATCCGGTAAGTCAAGAGGATTCGCCCGAATTCCCAGGGTTTTCTTAAAAGTCCGGAATCATGTCACTGCGAGGGCTGAACGCTCTTTGTGAAGCCCGAAGCAGTCTCCCGTTGAACGGGCATGTTCGGGGCCCAGGGAGATTG
>FWPV01005203.1_pt1 | contig 26313 bp, 20 predicted proteins | sample 2228371 | NCBI WGS metagenome assembly FWPV01 (sample SAMEA103939776, study PRJEB20133) | metagenome
GGTCATATCTTCAATCTTCAATCGTATGGGGTCACTCGTATGGGGTCTACCATCGGATTATTCCGGTGGAAAGGCTTCTGTAATAAGACTGACATAGGGAAGTGGCGGGGGTGTGGCTCTCGGGGTCAGCAGTTCCCTCCGGGGAAGCTGCTCGCTGTGAAGTGCCGCCTCCGCCATCTCATTCACCCGGGGACGTCAAGCGGGATGATGCCTCAAGCCGCTCGCAAGGGTTATATATAACCTTCAATAACGATAAAATGGATCGGTTTTTCCGTTGCGTGACGACGTGATCGAAGATTGAAGATCATGATTCCATGAAAAGGAAGCATCCACGTGCTAATTTCTTCCTGGCAGGCTGAAAAGTATCGAAGGAGAAAGACTGCTGCTGGAATTATAATAAAAAATTATGGTAAAAAGTGTATTTGCGAAAGATCCGATGGGGTTAGAACCGGAAAAAGGTGTCACTCGGCACTTAAAACCGGCCACGAATCAGCACTTGAAAACCGGCCAACTTGAGACGTATTGATAATCTACTCCTTTATCTCCGGTATCTCCAGACCTTTTCTCTTCCTTTCGTGCAGGGTTGTCAATGGCCAGAATATGTACATTTTTATCTGGCCATTGACAGTATGGGGTTGAAATCGGACGGCACAATCGTTGTATGGGGATATACAGAGTACAACCTGCATAGTGTTCCTTCTCCAAATTCGGGTTTTATTGCGATCGCCGCAGGCTCAAATCACTGCTTAGGTCTTAGATCAGATGGTTCGGTGGCGGCATGGGGTGAAAATCGATTTGGGCAGTGTGACGTTCCATCACCGAATTCTGACTTTGTAGAGATTGCTGCTGGCACATGGTATAGCATGGGGTTAAAATCTGATGGTTCGATTGTGTTGTGGGGCAGAAATGAATATGGACAATGTAGCCCCCCTCCGTTGAATAAAGGCTTTGTGCACATATCATCCGGTGGCTGGCATAACTTAGGATTTAGAAAAACACATACGATAATAGCCTCTTCTGGCCCAAACGGTAGTATTTTCCCTTCAGGTGAGGTGAGCGTTCTATATGGAGATGAACAGACTTTCGAGATTTCCCCGGACGACAACTACCATGTGGAAGATGTATTAGTGGACGGCTCAAGCGTGGGGGCGGTGAGCTCCTACGAGTTCACCAACGTCACCGGGGGCCACACAATAGAGGCCACCTTCGCCATCATTTCCTCCACCTGGTACCTGGCCGAGGGCTCCACAGCCGGCGGCATGGAGACCTGGGTGCTAATCCAGAACCCCAATCCTAACCCGGTGGGCGTGAGCCTCGCGCTGATGACCGATACGGGCCAGCATATGCCGAATGCCCTGCAGGACCAGGTGCTTGCGGGCAACAGCCGCTTGTAAGGGTGTCTACCATCGGAATGCACACATCTTCTATTACGATGAAACGAGTCGATCCCTTATTGTGGAACGACGTAACTTAAGGCCGAAGACCCTATTGCCATTGCCACACCCCACACTCCCGCCACTTCCCCATGTCTGCTTTATTGCAGACATCTTTTCGCCGAAACAATCCGATGGTAGACCCCGTAATGACCCCATAATCCGTCCCGCATTGAAGAATGAAGATACGACCCCATAAATTAGTCATAGGGGGCATCGGCGATGAGCGGTCATGACCAGTTCGCGTTCATGGACGCCACGGCACAGGCGGAGCTGGTGAGGAAGGGCGAGGTGAAACCCGTCGAGCTGGTGGAGGCGGCCATAAGGCGCGTGGAGGCCTTGAACCCGCGCCTCAACGCGGTGGTCACCCCCATGTTCGAACGCGCCATGGAGGAGGCGGCGGGTCCCCTCCCGGACGGCCCCTTCACGGGGGTGCCCTTCCTCCTCAAGGACCTCATCGCTGCGTACCGGGGGGTGAGGCTGACCTTCGGGTCGGCCTTTCTCCGCGACTACGTGCCCGACTTCGACAGCGAGCTGGTGGTGAGGTTGAGGAAAGCCGGCCTGATCGTCATGGGGAAGACCAACTGCCCCGAGTTCGGCATCCTGCCCACCACCGAGCCGCGCCTCTTCGGGCCGGCCCGCAACCCCTGGGACGGGGAGAGGACCACGGGGGGATCCAGCGGCGGGTCCGCGGCGGCGGTGGCCGCCGGGATGGTGCCCATGGCGCACGCCAACGACGGCGGAGGCTCCATCCGCATCCCCGCCTCCTGCTGCGGCGTCTTCGGGCTCAAGCCCACCCGGGCGCGCAACCCCCTGGGACCGGCGAACGGGGATCTCCTCAGCGGGCTGATCGTGGAGCACGCCGTGACCCGCTCGGTGCGGGACAGCGCCGCGTTGCTGGACGCCACCTCGGGACCGGACCTGGGCGATCCCTACTGGGCCCCGCCCCCCTCCCGCCCCTACATCGAGGAGGTGGGGGCGGACCCGGGAAGGCTGCGCATCGCCTTCACCGCCGACGCGCGCGGCGGAGCCGAGGTGCATCCCGACTGCGTGAAGGCGGTGGAGGACGCGGCGAAGCTCTGCGCCGACCTCGGCCACGAGGTTGAGGAAAGGGCGCTGGACGTGGACGTGGAGTCGCTCACGCCCATGTTCATGACCCTCTGGGCGTCCGCGCAGGCCTGGACCGCTGAAGGCATGTCTCTGGCGGCGGGGAAGACCCCCGCCCCGGACCAGTTCGAGCCTCTCACCTGGGCCCTCATCGAGATGGGCCGCGGGATCACCGCCTCGGCCTATCTCATGGCGGTGACGGGGTTGCAGGGTGTCTCGCGCTCTCTGGCGAGGCAGGCGGAAGGGTACGACCTCTGGTTGACCCCCACCCTGGCGGAGCCCCCCGTGCCCCTGGGCACCTTCGATTCGCCCCCGGACAATCCCCTCTACGGCATCGTGCGGGCGGCGGGATTCGTGCCCTTCACCCCTGTATGCAACGTAACAGGCCAGCCGGCTATGAGCGTTCCCCTCTACTGGAACGAGGATGGCTTGCCGGTGGGGGTGCAGTTCATCGCGAAGTTCGGAGACGAGGGCACCCTCTTCCGCCTCGCGGCACAGCTGGAGGAGGCGCGCCCCTGGGCGGACAGGCGCCCGCCCGTGACGTGCTGAAGCTGCCCGGTGCCCCTCCTCGCGCGGCACGGCGCGGGGATGGCGGGGACGACGCTTGCGGGTGAGGACCGCGCGGAGCCTTTCCTGCCCGCGGTTATACCGGCCGGTCTTTCGGTCTCAATTTACCGTTGTTCGATGACGATAAGAGAGAGGAAAACCGAACATTTTCCGGAGTCTGGTTCCGGATATGAGGGTGGGATGGACAGGCCGTCGGGCGTGGGTGAATCCACGAAAAGCCATCTGCCATCAGGCCCTGGGGCCGCCGCGTGCGGTGAAGCGAGACCTCGCCCGGCCTCGAGTGCGGCAGGTCTGTGTGGGCCTCGCGAGGGCGAGGTCCGGGTCATGGTGGTAAGCGGCTACCCGGTAAACCCGCGAGGTAGAGGGAAGGAGTCCTCGCGTGACGGCGCCGGCGGACAAACGGCCGGAAGAGGCGATCTCAGGGAGGAGGACAGAGGATGTACTGCGGTGGCTGCGGTCTCCCCAGGGGAGTGGGCAAGGCGAACGAATGGAAGCGAAACGGCACCATCGTCAGCAGGTACGAGTCCGGCATCCGTGGCATGTTCATAGACGCCGGGGAGCTCGGCTACCTGATCTCGTCCCTTTCCGGGCGCATGGGATATGACGTATCCCGCCTGGTGACGGAGGGGAAGCGCAAGGACTCGGCGAACTACGCCCGGGGGCTGATAGAGAGGATCAGGGAATCCGGCTCCCCGGTTCCCGAGGCGGGCGATTTCCTGCGCATGATGGCCGCCAACTACGCCGTGCCCGGCTTCGGGAAGGTGACCATAAGGGAGCTGCTCCCGGACGGCAGCGTGGTCCTGGACATGGAGGGGTTATACAACCTCCCCATGGCCCTGGGCCAGGCGGCCGGCGTCTACGAGGCGGCGATGGGCATCAGGGGCGACGTGGACCACGAGGGCGACGAGAGGAGATGCCGGGTCATCATCCAGCCTCGCGAGGGAGATCCCGAGCTTGAGAAGCGTATCGAGTCGGAGGTCGAGCAGGAGCCGGTGCTCTCGGAGGAAGGAGACGCCGCCTACGATGCGTGCCCGCGCTGCTCGGCTCCGCGGGAGCTCTCGCGGTGCCTCGAGTGGCGGGTGGAGGACTCCCTCATCTCAGAGCGGCGCTCCGGAAGGAGGTTCGTCTTCGACGACACGCGCGGGCTCACCGCGGTGATGAAGGTGCTGGTGGACGAGCTGGGAGAGGACGTGGAGCGCATGCTGGCTGAGATCGCGCGCGAATACGCCCGCGAGTACTATGCTTCCCTGCGGGATGGCACTACCTTCCAGGAGGAGTCCAACCGCACCGCCCTTTTCGGATGGGGGCTACCCGCCGGGATGGAAGAAAGTGGAGACGGGTTTTCCCTGCGCCTGATCAACCCCTTCTACGGGCCGCTCATGGCGGGAAGGGTATGGGGCCTGGTGGAGGCGTTGGAGGGAAAGGACCTGGAGCTCGGGGATTACGACTGGCAGGAGACGGCGGTGGCGGAGATGTCCCTCACCGCGGCCTGATCCCTTACCCGCGTCCTGCCGCCGACCTCCCGCGCGCGCACGGGTGCTGAGGAAGCCTACCCGTCCCGTGCACGACCTTCCCGCCGACCTCCCGCGCGCGCACGGGGATGGAAGGAGCAGGGAACGGCATCATCATCTCCGGCTTCACCGCGACTTCGCGCCGGGATCAGGAGAGCTTGAAGTGGGCCACCATCTCCTGGAGCCGCTCCGCGATGCGGGAAAGCTGCTCGGCGGTGCCGGCGAGCTCGGTGGTGGCGGCGGTCTGTTCTTCGGAAGAGGCCCCGATCTCCTCGTAGGCTCCGGCGGTCGTCTCCACCTGTTCCTTCATGGCGCGCAGGGAGTCGGCCAGACGCTCGCTCTCCCTCAGCTCCCGCGACGATGCCTCCGCGATGGCGCCGGCCACGCGAGCCATCTCACCGACGATGTCGGAGATGGAGGCCAGGGAGCGGTCGGTGCGCTCCACCGTCTCCATGCCCACGTACATGCCCATGGTCCCCTTCTCCATGAGCCCCTTGGCCTTCTCCACGTCGCCCTGGATGGCCCTCACCAGGTCGTGGATGCGCTGCGCCGAGCCCGCGGCCTCCTGGGCCAGCTTCTTCACCTCGTCCGCCACCACCGCGAATCCCTTGCCGTGCTCCGGCACCCTGGCGGCCTCGATGGCGGCGTTCAGGGCCAGGAGGTTGGTCTGGTCCGCGATGCGGGTGATGATGTCCACGATGGCGCCGATCTTGCGCGAGCTCTCCCCCAGGGAAAGCACGGCCTCCATGGACTCGTCCAGGATGGCCTTGAAATCGGCGATCTTCTCCACCGCGTCGCGCGCGTGGCCCCTCCCCTCCTCTACCGCCGCCTCCGCGTCGCGGCTGATCTCGAAACTGCGGCTGGCCTCGGCGTGGGACATGGAGATGGTGGCGGCGACGCTCTGCATGATCTCCTCCACCTCCCTGATCTGGTCCACCTCGTGCTCGATCTGCCCCGAGAGGTCCTGCACCAGGGCGTTGAGCTCCTCGATGGCCGCCATGATCTGCTCGGAGACGGCCACGATGCTCACCGCCCCCTCGCTCACCTCCCCGGAGGTCTCGCGCAGCTCGCTGCTGATGCGGCGCAGGGAGCGCAGCATCTCCCCGTAGGAGCTGGAAAGCTCTCCCATGTCGTCCAGGGAGTCCACCGGGACCTCCACCGTCAGGTCGCCGGTGCCCACCACCCGGCAGGTGCGCACCAGGCGGCGGATGGGGTCGGCGAGGTTGCGGGTCATGAGCAGGGTGAGGAACGCGGCCACACCCACCCCCACCACCAGCAGAAGGAGCATGGTGGGGGTGAGGCGCCCGAGGGCGCGGAAGGAGGTCTCTACGGCGGACACCCTGACCAGCGATCCCCCCTCCTCCCCCTCCAGGGACGCGGCGGTGACGAGGTATTCCCGCCTTCCAGCCTGCGCCACGCGGCTCACCGTTCCCGCCTCCGCCTCGCCTGCGCCCGCGGTGAGATCCTCCCATACCCCGGCGGCGGCATTCCCGCGAGAAAAGTCCAGCACCACTTCCCCGTTCCCGTCGTAGACCACCATCCTCTCGTCCTCGCCCAGGGAGAGAGCCGCCGCCTCCTCCTCGCCGCGTGCACGCAGCCTGCCTTCCTCGCTCAGGTCGGAGAGGCGCTCGGCGAGCAGGAGGACGTTGTCCCGCCCCCTTCGCTCCAACTCCTCTTTGAGCATCTCGCTCGAGATATAGGAGGAGGCGATCCAGGTGATGCCCAGGGCCAGGAGGAGGACGGTCATGGCGAACACCGCCAGACGCCTGCCGATGCCCGCGGCGGCGTGAAAGCCGAACCCGCGACAGTCGGCGAGGAAGGCCTGCAGCACGGGCCGCATCTCGCGGTGGGAGATGAACAGGGTGACGAAGAAATCGGTGAGGGCGAGGAGAACCCCCAGGGAGATGTAGGCGGTGGAGGTATAGGGGGTGAAGTCGGCATAGCGTCCGAAGAGCAGCACGCTCAGGGTGATGCTGAGGAAGATGCCCGCCGCCACCATGAGGCCGTGCTCGTTGCTGGATCCGTCCAGCTCCTTTTGCAGGCGCATGGCCAAAGAGCGGTCGGCGGGGTCGCCGGGATCCCTCTCCCGCTCGTACCACGCCTCCAGGCGCGCCGTGAGGCGCCGCTGCCGCGAAAGGTAAGTGACCGCGAAGGCGATGACGAGGGGGACCACCACCGCCGCCAGGGCGAGGAGGAAGACCAGGTACTGGTGGGAGGAGAAGCGGAAGATGGTGAGCGAGAATAAGGCGAGCACCAGAACGGGTATGGTGATGGCCGAGAGCGCGGCTTTGAGCAGCAGCCTTTTCGAGGCCTCGCCCAGCAGCCGCCGGAGTTCCCGCGCCCCGTTCTCCATCTTCTCTCCAGCTCGCTCCGCTAGAATGACGTCGACGTGTTATTTAATCGACCCCCCCTGGACTCGCCTTGAGAACGGGGTCAGATCTATAGCTGTGCCATATGACTTTATCTTCGGTCTTCGATCGCGGATCAGGAACGGGGTCTGCCATCGGGATGTACGCCTTATCCAGCGTCGTTTAGGGATCCGGGACTTGTTTGCGGTCTTCGGTTAAAATGAAACATGGCGATCTCCATTGCGTAACGAGGCGATCGAGGATCGGAGCCGGGTCCCCGGGGTGGAGGGTGCATGAGCGAAGAGGAACTGCGGCGGGAGCTGGAGCGGCTGCACGCCCGCGTGGCCGAACTCGAGGAGAAGGAAAGAGAGTTCGAGACCGCCAGGGAGACCCTCACCCAGGGTCTGAGGGCTTTCGCCGTGGTGCTGGAGCACACTCCCGAGGTCAACATACTGGCCAGCGCGGACGGCACCATCAAGAGCGTATCTCCCTCGGTGCGCAGGATCGCGGGCTACCGGGAGGAGGAGCTGGTTGGCCGGAGGGCCGTCTCCTATATTCACGAGGAGGATCGGGCGCGGGCTCTGGAGTATTTCGCCCGCGCCCTCTCGCAGGAGGAACCCGGTCCCAGGGAGGAGTTCAGGTATCGCCACGCCGACGGCTCCTGGCACGTCCTTGACATCGTGTGCGTCAACCTCCTGGACAATCCCGCGGTGGGAGGGGTGCTCATGATCGCCAGGGATGTCACCGACCGCAAGGAGACGGAGGACGCGCTCCGCAGAAGCGAGAGGTATTTCCGCTCCCTCATCCGCAACGCGGCGGACATGATCACCATCCTCGACGAGGACCTCACCTTCCGCTGGGGAAGCCGCGCCACCGCGCTCATCACCGGCCACGGCGAGGAGACCTACGGCAAGCCCCTCCTGGATTACATCCACCCCGACGACGTGGAGGATTCCCGCCGGGACTTCGAGGCCGTCCTGGCCACCCCCGGGGTCCCCTATCACTGCGTGAGGCGCTTCCGCCACGCCGACGGGACCTATCACCACCATCACGCCATCCTCACCAATCTCCTGCACGAGCCTTCGGTGCGGGGCATCATCATCAATTCCCGCGACGTCACCGAGAGGGTGGTCATGGAGGAGCGCCTGCGCGCCAGCGTGCGGGAGCTGGACGCCTTCGCCACCACCGTCTCCCACGACCTGCGCACGCCCCTCTCCCTCATCCAGGGTTACGCCCAGCTCCTGCGGGCCGGCGACGTCAGCGAGGAGGAGAGGGAGATGTACCTGGGCAACATCATCACCGCCGCCAGGCGCATGGATGAGCTCACGGCATCCCTGCTCGAGTACGCGCAGGCGGGAAGGCCGGCGGGGGAGGTCTCCCCGGTGGATCCCCGGCAGGTGCTGGAGGAGGTGCTGTTCGAGAACGCGGAGGCTCTTGGGGAGAGGGGGGCCGAGGTGGCGGTGGAAGACGCGCTTCCCACCATCATGGTGGACCCCCTGAAGCTGCACCAGGTCTTCGCGAACCTGGTGGAGAACGCCCTCAAGTATGCCGCGACCCACCGAGGCCTGCGCATCGAGGTGGGCGCGATGAGCCACGGTGATACCGCCACCCTCTTCGTACGCGATAACGGCGACGGCATCGACCCCCGGCTGCGCGAGGAGGTCTTCCAGCCCTTCCGGCGCTCCGCGAAGGCGGGATCGGCCGGTCTGGGCATCGGCCTTTCCACGGTGAAGCGGGCGGTGGAAGGATGGGGAGGAAAGGTATGGGTGGAATCGGAGCCGGGGAAGGGCGCGGCCTTCTATTTCACCGCCCCCCTCGCGGAAGCCGGACCCCGGTGAGCCGTTGCGAGGATCGCGCGCTGGTGATGATGAGCGGAGACCTCCCGACCGCCTCGCGGAAGCCGGACCGGGAGTGAGCCGCCGCTGACGCGCGCCGCAACCACGCCTGACTGCCCAGGTTCAGAAACATGGTGGACACCCCCTATGCTTGCCTTGCAGTAAAGAAGCAGAGCAAGGAGGTGTCCAGCGAAGGGTTCAGTTGGAACCACTACAAGCATCTACCACACCAGGCTCCCGCATCAACGCCGTCCTGAGAGGATGGCGGAGTGCCTGGGCCCCTCAAAGGAGTGACTTGAAACGGCGCCGTCGCCAGGGCTATAATCAACCCGCTCGCTGAGAAGGACATCAGCTCTCCGAGCCCGACCCCCTAAGGCGCTGGCTACGGGGGCGGGCCGATAGGGTGCAGGTGGAAACGCCTGTGCCTCCCGTGTTTGGAAAGGAGAGGGGATTGCGCGATGAAGTCTGCCCGTCCTCTCCGGACGGGGTTTTTTTCGGTATGGAAAGGCCCCGCGTCATCACCGTGTCCGGAGCCAACAAGGATATCGGCAAGAGCTCCCTGGCCGCCTACCTCGCGGCGCGCTGCCGCTCCTGCGCGGGCATGAAGGTCTCCATCCACGCCGAGAGGCCGCCCGGAGAGGTGATCCTGGAGGAGACGGACCCCGCCGCGTCGCCCGCCACGGACACCTCGCGCCTGCTCGCCGCGGGCGCACGCCCCGTGCTCTGGGTGCGCTCCACCCGGGAGAGCCTGGCCGCGGACCTGCGGGAGGCCTTCTCGCGCCTGGACGCGCAGGTGGTCATCGTGGAGGGCAACAGCGTCCTCGAGCACCTGGAGCCCGACTACGCCGTGTTCATCATGGGACCGACCTTCGAAGGCTTCAAGCCCTCGGCGTTCGAGGCCATCGCCAGGGCGCACACCGTGGTGGTGAACGGCGAGGGCGCCCCGCGGGGCGGGGAGATGCTGGAACTGGAAAAGAGAGTAAAGGAGCTGAACCCGCGCGCCAAGCTGGTGGTGGTCTGCGAGCTGGGAAGGGAGAAGGCCTGGGAGATGGTGCTCTCGCGCGCGGCGGGAAGAGTGGGAGGTGAGCAAATGTCCGACGAGGTGGACGAGAGGGTGAAAGAAGCGGTGAAGGAAAGGGCGGAGGAAGGCCGTATCCCCTGCGCCGTGGCGCTGAAGCTGGCCGAGGAGCTGGAGGTCCCCGCCCTGGAGGTGGGCAGGGCGGCCAACGCCCTGGGGATAAAGATCGTGGCCTGCTCCCTGGGCTGCTTTTAGAGCGGCCATGCGGCGTGGTGGCCGGGGTCGGTAAACCCTGCCCGGCCGCGACCTGACCGGAACTTTGAAAACAGAGAAATGGATGACCTCCGAGCTCCGTTCCTAAGGCCTTAAGGCTATGGATATGAGCCGATAGGGTGCGGGGGGAAACCCCCGTGCCTCCCGTGCTTGGAAAGGAGGTGGTCGCATTCGGATCGTGAAGTCAGGCGAGGGTCTGGTCTTTGCGGGCAAGGAGCCGCCCTTGCCCGCGGGACACGGCCGGTGGCGATGAGCCATCCGGAGCGGGAAGAGCAGGGCACGGAAGTCGAAAGGAATCTACAGATGACGAAGACCAAGAGATGTGTAGCGCTCATGGCGGAGATAATCGCCGTCCTGGCCATGGTCGCCATGATCATGGGGTGCGGGGAGAAGAAGGCGGAAGAGGTGGAGAGGACGGAGCTCATCCTGGCCACCACCACCAGCACCCAGGACTCCGGCCTCCTGGACGAATGGATACCCATGTTCGAGGAGGACAACCCCTATGCGGTGAAGGTCATCGCCGTGGGCAGCGGCGAGGCCATGGAGATGGGGAAGAAGGGCGAGTGCGACGTCATGCTGGTACACAGCCCCGCCGCCGAGGAACAGCTGGTGGCGGAGGGTTACGCCATAGACCGCAACGCGGTCATGCACAACGATTTCATCATCGTCGGGCCGGCCGCCGATCCCGCCCGGGCGAAGGATGCCGCCTCCGCCAGGGACGCCTTCGCCGCCATCGCCGCCTCGCAGTCCGGGTTCGTATCCCGGGCGGACGAGTCCGGGACCCATACCAAGGAGAAGAACATCTGGAAGGCCGCCGACATCTCCCCGGCGGGAGCGTGGTACATGGAAAGCGGCAAGGGGATGGGGGACACCCTGCGCATCGCTTCGGAGGAAGGGGCTTACGCCCTCAGCGATCGCGGCACCTTTCTCAGCATGAAGGACGAACTGGACCTGGAGATACTCTTCCAGGGCGATCCGATACTCTTCAACGATTATCACGTCATGAACGTCAACCCGGAGAAATGGCCGGACGTGAACTACGATGGCGCACGGGCCTTCAACGCCTTCTGCGTCTCGGCCGCTGCACAGGAATTTCTCAACGTCTTCGGGGTGGAGGAGTACGGGGAGCAGTTGTTCTACCCCGACGCTCTCTAGAACAGGCAGAAGATGATCGCGGGCGACGCCCTGGCGGGGAGGCCGGAGCCGCGCCGCCCGTGTCTTGACCCGCGGGAAGGAGGAGAAACGGGGGATGGGAGAGATCTGGCGGGGATTGGTGGAGGCCCTGAAGCTCATCGTCCAACTGGATCCCTACGTGATGAAGATAACCCTCTTCACCCTCTACGTCTGCGCCATTGCTACCGCGGCGGGCATGCTCCTGGGCATCCCCCTGGGGTCGGCGCTCGCCGTCTACCGCTTCCGCGGCAGGAAGATACTGGTAACCCTGGTCAACGCCGGCATGGGCCTTCCGCCGGTGGTGGTGGGCCTGTTCGTGTACATGTTCCTGAAGAGGAGGGGCCCCCTGGGTTTCCTGGGCTGGCTCTATACTCCCAAGGCCATCATCCTGGCCGAGGTGGTGCTGGCCATGCCGCTCATCGCCGGCATCACCATGGCCGCCCTGCAGAACGTCGATCCCCGGCTGCGCATGCAGTCCAGGTCCCTGGGCGCCGGCGAGACGGGTTCCCTCCTCACCCTCCTGCGGGAGACCCGCCTCTCCCTGGTGGCCGCGGTCATCGCCGGTTTCGGGGCGATCATTTCCGAGGTGGGCGCGGCGATGATGGTGGGGGGAAACCTGTTGATCGGGGGGGAGCCCTACACCCGCACCCTGACCACGGCCACCGTCCTGGAGGTGAGCAAGGGGAACAGCGAGATGGCCATCGCCCTGGGGATCATCCTCCTGTCCATCACCGTCCTCCTGGTCTGGGTGATGACCCTCTTCCAGCAGGGGACGTTGCTCGGCCACCCGGCCAGGGTCGCGCGCGGCCTCTTCTCCCGGCGCCGCAAGGAGGCCGCGGCTTGAGCGCGCTGGTGACCGTCGAGGGCCTGCGGCATTTCTACGGCGGGCGCAAGGTGCTCGACGTGGAGCGCCTGGAGGTCGTGGAGGGGGAGATCCTGGCGGTGGTCGGCCCCAACGGCTCGGGCAAGAGCACCCTGCTGCGCATCCTCGACCTGCTGGAGAAGCCGGCCCGGGGGGAGGTGACCTACTGGGACGGCACGCGCCTCTCGGGCATGGACCGAGGGAAGAGAAAGCTCCTGGCGAGGCAGATGGCCATGATCTTCCAGGAACCACTGCTCTTCAAGCGCAGCGTGCGGGCGAACGTCGAGTACGGCCTCAAGGCGCGCCGGGTGGGCAGGGAGGAGAGGAGGCGCCTGGCCGGCGGGATGCTCGCGAGGCTGGACCTGGCGGATCTCGCGGAGCGCGACGCCATGACCCTCTCCGGGGGCGAGGCGCAGAAGGTGGCCCTGGGCCGGGCCATGGTGCTCAGGCCCCGCCTGCTGCTCCTGGACGAGCCCCTGGCCTCCCTCGACGCCCCCTCCCGCCGGGACCTGCTGGCGTACATCTCAAGCCTGGCGCGGGAGATGGGGGTGACGGCGGTCTACGTATCCCACGACTACCACGAGGTGCTGGAGATCGCCGACCGCCTGGCGGTGCTCATCGGCGGAGAGCTGCTCCAGACGGGGAGGCCGGGCGAGGTGTTCGGCCGGCCCGCCAGCGACGTCGTGGCGGAGTTCCTGGGCGCGGAGAACCTCCTGGAGGGAGTGGTCAGGGAATGCCGCGAGGGCATGGGCCGCCTGGACATCGACGGCGTGGAGATCGAAGCCCTGTGCGAGCTGCCGCCGGGCTCCAGGGCAAAGGTGCTCATCCATCCCGAGGAGGTGGCCCTGCTGCCCGGGACCGCGGAGGCGGGATCGGTGCGCAACCGCCTGCGCTCGCGCGTCGTCGCGGTCAGGCCCATGGGGGCGCTGGTGAGGGTGGGCCTGGACTGCGGCTTCCCCTTCTCCGCGTATATTACCCGGACCTCCCGCGAGGAGATGGGGATCGAGCCCGGGGCGGAGGTCACCGCGGCGGTCAAGGCCACCGCCGTCCACGTCATGCCCTTCACCTCCCGCTGAGATTGCGGCGCACGGCGCGTTACCGCCCTCCGCCGCTCTTTCCCGCGGCACGGTGTTTTCTCCCGCCGGGATGCCATGCCCGGCGCAAAACGCCTCATCCATCGGGCTCCTCGGCGGCACGGATGTCCTTCCCTGAAGGGAGGTGTCGGGCACGGTCCGCGGCGCGGCGGTGGCGCCGGCTGCATGCGTCCGGTGGGGGCGGTCTCCTGGTGTAGAATGTACCCCATGGAGAAGAGATCGTTGTCACGGCGTGGGATCGGCGCTACCGCGGCCGCGCTCCTATGTGCCCTGATGTTCTGCGCGTACCCGGGCTGTAAGTCGGAGGAAAGGCCTCCCCTGGTGCTGGCGGCCACCAGCGACCTGGAGGGTAGCGGGCTCCTCGAGGCATGGGCCCGCGATTTCCAGGGCCGGAGCGGGCGCGCGGTGGAGGTGGTCACGGACACCGACGACCGGGTGTGCGACATGGCTCGCCACGGCGAGTGCGACCTCATCCTCACCCACGTATCCCACGACGAGGAGCGCCTGGAGAGGTCGGGTTACGTGACGGACAGGCAGGAGATCATGCGGGGTGATTTCCTGCTGGTGGGACCTCCCGGAGATCCCGCGGGCGCCCGGGACGCGGACGGTGTCGCCGAGGCCTTGAAGAGGATAGCGGAGGCGGGACAGCCTTTCGTGCTCCGCGTGGACGGTTCCGGTGCCGCCATCAAGGCGGGCAGCCTCTGGTCCCTGGCGGGGATGGAGGAGGCGGGAGACTGGCTCCGGCGCTCCATGGACGGCGAGGAGGGAGCCCTGCGGGAAGCGGCGGCGGAGAGGGCATATGCCTTCACCATGCGCCATGCCTTCGACAGGTTGGCGGGAGAGCTGGACCTGGAGGTGATCCGGGAAGGGGGAGAGGATCTGGAGGACTCCTATCACGCCATGGTGGTGAGCACCCTCACTTATCCCGACACCGACGTGACCGGCGCGCTGGAGTTCATCTCCTACCTGCTCTCGGAGGCGGGGCAGGGACCGCCGGGGGCTGGTCCCTGGAGACCCCCGGCGCAGTGAGGCGTTGCGGCACATGCGGAAACGCCGCGCCCAGACGCGGGAGGCGGCGGCGGTCCGCGGCTGATTACCAGTATATGGCATATACGCCGCGGCCTGCATGCGGCGCGCGGCGGAAGGGAGCCTTCCGGGAGGGATAAAGTCAGTGGGTCGCGGCGCGGCGGCGCTCGCCCGAAAGGACGGGAAGGGGCCAGAAGCCGTTTTAGAGATGCCTTTGGAACACGGGGGCGCGGCGGCGCTTCCCGGCAAGCACGGGAGGTCGTTGGGGATGTTGAGCGTGGAAGAGGCGAGGGACAAGGTACTGCAGGCGGTGGAGACGCTGGAGGCGACGGAGACACCGCTCCTCGAAGCGCTGGGGCTCACCCTGGCGGAAGATGCTGTGGCGCGGCATGACATCCCCCCCTTCGACAACTCGGCCATGGACGGCTACGCGGTGAGGGCGGAGGACGCGGCCGGCGCCTCGGAGGAGAGCCCCGTGGAGCTGGAGGTGCTGGGCGACCTGGCGGCGGGGTACGCGCCCCGGGTGGCCCTGGAACGGGGGCAGGCCCTGCGTATCATGACCGGGGCGCCGGTGCCGGAGGGGTGCGACGCCGTGGTCCCCGTGGAGCAGACCCGCGCCGGGGAGGGGCGCGTGCTGGTCCTGGAGGCGGTGGCCCGGGGGGCCAACGTGCGCCGGGCGGGAGAGGACGTGAGGAAGGGCGAGACGGTGCTGGCCCCGGGGACGCCTATCGGGCCCGCGGAGATGGGAATGCTTGCCAGCCTGGGATACGCCCGCCCCCGGTGTTTCCGCCGCGCCAGGGTGGGCATCATATCCACCGGCGACGAGCTGGTGGGGGTGGAGGAGGAGCTGGCGCCGGGAAAGATCCGCGACTCCAACAGCTACACCCTCTTCGGCATGGTGCGCGAGGCGGGGGCGGAGCCCCTGCGTCTGGGGGTGGTGCGGGACGACGCCGCCCTCCTGGAGCGGACCATCCTCGACAACCTGGAACGGGTGGACCTCTTCGTCACCAGCGGCGGGGTCTCGGTGGGCGACTACGACATGGTCAAGGAGGTGCTGGGAAAGCTGGGGGAGATGGACTTCTGGAAGGTGGCCATGCGCCCCGGCAAGCCCCAGGCCTTCGGCCACATAGGCGGCAAGCCCCTCTTCGGCCTGCCGGGGAACCCCGTCTCGGTGATGGTCTCCTTCGAGCAGTTCGTGCGCCCCGCCCTCCTCAAGATGATGGGGCGACGCGAGCTCTTCCGCCCCCGCGTCACCGCGGTCCTCGACGCTCCCATGGGGCGCAGGGCGGGGCGCACGGAGTTCATACGCGTGATCGCGGAGTGGCGCGAGGGCCGCTACCATGTCCGCCCCACCGGCCCCCAGGGCAGCGGCATCCTGCGCTCCATGGTGCTCGGCAACGCCCTCGCCGTGCTTCCCGAGGACGTCGGCCGCCTGGAGCCCGGAGCCGAGGTGGAGATAGAGATGCTGCGCTGAACCCCGGCCGCGCCGGAAGGCGTCGGCGCGACTTCTCGAGCGCGGCGGCGCCCGCCTCATCGTCGCCACGCGCCGTCGCCGTCGACCCGCCCCCGGACGTCCCCGGTTTTCACGCCTCCATGGTGGCGCGCGGACAGGAGGTACTCCCACCTCTTCCCGTTTCCCCCTCCCCTGCGAACCGCTGCGATGCCGAGGTTGATATTCATAAAAATAGATAGTAATATAATATCCACAAGTCAGAATCACTAGCTACACAGGGGGTAAGCGCCATGAGCGATTACGACGTGGTGGTCATAGGCGGGGGGATCGGCGGGCTCTCGGCGGCGGCCCTCTGCCAGAAGGCGGGGATGAAGACCCTGGTGCTCGAGCAGTCGCAACGCATCGGCGGATGCTGCTCCACCTACGAGGCGGAGGGCTTCCATTTCGACGTGGGGGCGAGCGTGGTGGAGGTCACCCGCGCCTTCGACGAGCTCTTCAAGCGCCTGGCGCTGCCCCGGGAGAGATACATCCCCCTCATCCCCGTGGACCCCATCTACGACTACTGCGACAACACCCGTGGGGTGCGCTTCGCCTATCCCACCTCTGTTGAGGGCACGGCGCGGGTGATCGCGGAGTTCTCCCCCGAGGACGCCCGGGCCTTCCTGAAGTTCGCGGAGGACTACACGCCGAAGATCAAGGGGCTGGTGGACAACTTCTTCTACGCGCCTTCCCTGGGGTTCATGGACACCATCAGGCTCATCGCCAAATATCCCCAGATGATCTCCGTGCTCCCCATGTTCGTGACCACCCACCAGAAGATAGTCGCCAGATATTTCAAGAACTCCGACGTGCTCGCTTCCATGGCCTTCCAGTCCTTCTACGCCGGCCTGCCGCCGGACATGTGCGCGGGGCTGTACGCCATCGTGGGGCTCCTGGAGCACGAGGGCATCTACTATCCCGAAGGGGGGATGATACGCATCCCCGCCGGCATCCAGCAGGCCTTCGAGGACCTGGGGGGCGAGACGCGCTTCGGCGCCCGCGCGGTGCGGGTGATGGTGGAGAACCGCCGGGCCGTGGGAGTGGAGCTGTGGGACGGCACCGAGATCACCGCCCGCAACGTGGTGGGGGCCGTCAACGCCAGGAAGCTCTACGAGGAGATGATCGGGAGGGAGCACCTCCCCTGGCACGTCTGGAGAGGGGTGCGCTCACTGGTCCTCTCAATGCCCTGCCCCATGATCTACCTGGGCATAGATTACGAACCGCCCCTCAACGCACACCACACCCTGACCCTGACCGACCCCAGGGTGATGAACGACTACTGGAGCGACTATTACCTCAAGGGCAAACTATACGAGAAGAACGGGCGCGTGGAGGTGATGGGCCTCATCTCCTGGGCCTCCAAGATCGACCCCTCGCTGGCCCCCCCTGGAAAGCACGTGCTGACCCACATGGGGCTGGCTCCCTACGGCCTGGCGGGCAACGACTGGGACCGCTACAAGGAGAGGTACATAGACGAGGCCATCGCCACCATCGAGCGCTATATCATCCCGGACCTCTCCGAACACGTGGTCTATCGTGACATGGCGACGCCCAAGGACCTCGAGCGCATGCTCCTGCATCCGGGCGGAGCCGTTTACGGCATCCAGACCGACTTGAGCCACATGGCGGTGTTCCGTCCCGCCAACCGCTCCAAGTGCATCAGGAACCTCTACCTGGCGGGCGCCTCCACCCATCCCGGCGGAGGGGTGCCCGCGGTGGTGGCGGGGGGGATCATCACCGGCGGCCTCATCGTGAGGGACAACGCCTGAGGGCAGGGGCGCGGGGCGAGGCACGCGGATTTACGGCGGATAAGCGGAGGACGGAAAACCCTGAAGACGGGAGGCGAGGATGAAGGCGGGGACGAAGACGGTGATCGCGTTGGGGATCGCGGGCGGGCTGGCGGCGTGGCTGGCCGCGACCACCGAGCCCTCCGACTGGCGTTACGCCAGGCTCCTGCTCACCCAGCTGCCCAAGATGCCCTTCCGCTATTTCGTCTGATCTCCGCGCGGCGCCGCTCGCGCGAGGGGGGTTGGGAGCGGCGCCGTCGGAGGAGTGGAAGACGCTGGAAACGGAGACATGGATCGCCGCTCTCCCGCGCGGGGGGAGGGCGGGAGCGGCCCGGATGCGCGGGCATGCACTGAGGACACGGGGCCGCGACGCGGTCCCGGCAGGGGGGATCGAGGTGGTGCGGGACATGGAGCCTTTCTTCAACCCGGCGAGCGTGGCCGTGGCCGGGGCCTCCAGCTCCACCGTCAAGCTCGGGAACGTGACCCTGTCCAACCTGCTGCGCTTCGGCTACCGGGGGCGCATCTACGCCATCCATCCCCTGGCCGGGGAGATCATGGGGGTGCCCGCGTTCCCCTCCCTGCGGGACATCGGCGAGCCGGTGGAGGTGGCGGTGGGGGTACTCCCCCGGGATCACATGATCCCCTTCGTCCGGGACTGCGCCGACGCCGGGGTGAGGAGGGTGATCGTCTGCGCGGCGGGGTATTCCGACGCGGGGGCCGAGGGGGCGGAGATGCAGAGGCGCCTTAAGAGCGCGGTGCGCGAGCGCGGCATGCGCATGATGGGCCCCAACAGCGTGGGGACCATCTCCACCTCCTCCGGTTTCGTCACCTCCCTCATGTCCCTGGACCCCCTGCGGGCGGGAGATATCTCCATCGTCGCCCAGACCGGGCTCTTCGCGGGCGGGTTCGCGCGCTGGATGAGCTCCACCCAGCGTTTCGGGATCTCCAAGGTGGCCTGCCTGGGCAACAAGGCGGACGTGGACGAGGTGGACGTGCTCGCCTACCTCCGGGACGACGGCTCCACCGGGGTCATCGCCATCTACTCGGAGGGGATCCAGAGGGGCAGGGAATTCCTGGAACTGGCGTCGGAGGTCACGCTCACCAAGCCCGTGATCATGCTCAAGGGCGGCGGGAGCGAGTTGGGGAGCAGGATGGCCGCCAGCCATACCGGCACCCTGGCCGGGGAGGAAGCGGTGCTGCGCGGGGCGCTGGCCCAGGCGGGGGTGATCGCGGTGGAGGGCATCGAGGGCCTCTTCGACGCGGCCAAGGCCCTCTCCTACTGCCCGGTGCCCGCCGGACCCAACCTGGGGGTGGTCTCCATCACCGGCGCGGGCACGGTGCTGGCGGCCGACGCCTGCCAGCGCCGGGGGCTGCCCCTTCCTCCGCCCTCGCCGCGGGCGGAACGCCTGGCGGGAGAGGGTCTGCCGCCGTGGGCGCGGCTCGGCAACCCCATGGACATCTGGGCCGCCACCCTGCAGGGCACGGTGGAGGACGCCTACCGCGTGATCCTCCGCGCCTTCGCCGCGGAGAAGGACATGCACATGCTCATGGCGGTCTTCACCCTGGTGCCGGAGTCGGAGTTCGACGCCGCGGCCCTGCTGGCGGAGATCAGGGAGGAGCACCCGGAAAAGCCGCTGCTGGCCTGCATCCTCGGGGCCTCGGAGGAGGACCGGCGCCGCTGGTTCATTTCCCTGGAGGACATCCGGGTGCCGGTGTACGACACCGTGGAGCGTTGCGTGGGGGCCGCCTGGGCCCTGGCCCGCTACGGCATGCGCCGGGCGCGGGCGGGAGAGGAGCGGGCGCGGCGCGGATAAGGAGAGCGGACGCATGCCTCGCGGAGCGGGCGCGATCGGAAGGGGGTGGGCGAGCCTCGCCCACTCCGACCCTTGAAGCGGGGAGAGGGGCGCGGAAGGGAGCGGCGCGGCGCTTCCCCGGCCTCCGCCGGAGAGAGCCGCGCTCGACGCGCGCCGGGACCGCGAGGGGCGCCCTCGGGAGAGGAATATAGGCACCGGTTCAGGAGAGTGCAAGGGTCAGGGCGAAAGGGAAGCGCCCTGGGATCAGGGGAGGTGGAAGGATGAGCGTCAGGACCGGAGAAAGACTCAGGGATGCAGCGAGCCCGGGGACGATAAGGGAAGGGGCGGACGCCCTCAAGGACTACTTCCGGCCGCCGCCGCCGCGGCCGGACGTGGTACTCGCCCTGCCGCGGGACAGCCTGGAGCTGGCGGACATCGCCTCCTGCGCCTACGAGAACGGCATCCCCATCTTCACCTACCGGCGCGGCTTCGTGGACCCCGCGGTGGCGGAGAGCGGCGGGGTGCTCATCGACTTGAGGGGAATGGACCGCATCGTGCGCATCGACGAGGCCAACCTGCTGGCCTTCGTGGAATACGGCGTCACCTTCGAGGGGTTAAAAAGGGAGCTGGACGCCCGCGGCCTCCGCATCCTCATGCCCGCGGCGGCCACCTCCTCCTCCATCGTGCGCTCCTACCTGGACCGCGACGTCATCCTGGCCAACGGCGCCACCCGGCCCTACCAGTTCACCACCTTCCACGCCATCCTGGCCGACGGTCGCCTGTGGATGAGCGGCACCGACCAGTACACCCCCGACGGCCACTCGGAGTTCCGCGAGGACCTGGGACCGATGTATTCCAATCTCTTCCATGCCAGCGAGGACATCTTCGGCATCCCCTATGCCATGAAGGCGTGGATCTACAAGCGCTGGGAGGAGCGCAGGGTCACCGCCTACGCCTTCGAGGACGCGGAGGCGGCGGTGAGGGCGGCGCGCCTCGCCTCCCGCCACGACCAGGTCTTCGAGTGCGTGGTCGCTGACCGCCGCTACCTCTCCGTGCTGCTCTCGGAGAGCGCCGGGGAGGCGGACTCCCTGGCGGGGGAGCTGCCGCCCTGGAGCGTGGTCTTCGGCTTCGACAACCACCCTTCCCTGGTGGAGATATGGGACCGCCAGACGCGCGGGATGGCGCTCTCCTGCGGGGGAAGGGAGGGAGACGCGGAGCTGGCGCGCCGCATGCGGGAGAAGTTCGAGTGGCCGTGGTACCTGTCCGAGCGCGCCTACTACCGCGGCGAGGTGACGGCGGTGGACTACTTCACCTTCGCGGGCAAGGCGGCGGGCCTGTTCGCGGCGGTGGAGGAGGAGGCGCCCGGGTATCCCCTGGGGAGGGTGGCCATCCCCTCCTATTACGGCGCCGCCTTCTACTGCGAGACGGACATCCACCACCCGGAAGGGGACGGCGGGGCGCGCGAGGCCTGGCTGCGCGCCTACCGGACCGTCCTCGACCGGGGAGCGCACGTCAACCGTCCCCGCGGCGAGGTTGCGGAGCTGGTCTATTCCCGCATGGACCCCGAGAACATCCGCATGATCAGGAACCTCAAGCGGGTCCTGGACCCGAAGGGCCTGCTCAACCCCGGACAGCTCATGGAGGGGGTGTAGGACATGGAACGCGGACTTACCAGGAAAAGGGAGAAGCTCACCGACTACCGCGACGATTACTGGGTATGCGGCAAGTGCAAGATGTGCCAGTCCATGAACGTGCAGGTGTTCGAGAGCGCGCGATTCTCCTACAACTGTCCCTGCGGCACCCGTTACCGCTTCGAGTCCTATTACGCCGCGGGGATGATGGAGATCGCCAGGGCTATCACCAACCTGGAGTTCGAACCCACTCCCAAGACGGCGGAGATCATCTATTCCTGCAACCTCTGCGGGCTCTGCCAGGAGATGTGCTTCCCTCTCAAGGGCCTGCACACCACGCGCATCATCCAGCTCATGCGGGAGAAGGCGGTGGAGGAGGGGTGGGGTCCCCTGGAGGGTCACCGTGCCATGCTCGATTATACCGCCGACAGGGACAACCCCATGGGGCTGGAGAAGGGGTTCAAGGGCGAGGCGGCACGGGGACTCGGGGTCAAGGACCTCGGCCGTGAAAAGGCCGAGAACCTGCTCTTCGTGGGCTGCGCCTACGCCTCCGACGAGAGGATGCGCGGGAGGCTCGCTTCCCTGGTCAGGCTGCTGCGGGCGGCGGGGCTGGACCTCGGGGTGCTGGGGGACGCCGAACCCTGCTGCCGAAGCTTCAACCTCGCCCTGGGGGACCGCGACGGCTTCGAGGAGCGCGCCCTGGAGAACATCGACCTCTTCCGCTCCACCGGCGCCGCGCGCATCATCGCCCCCTGCCCCCACTGCCTGCAGGTCCTGCGGGACGAGTACGGCAAGGCCATGGACCTGGAGGTGGTGCATCCCGCGGAGATCCTCGCCAGGGCGCTCAAGAAGAAGGCCCTGCGCTTTCTGGGGGAGAGCGCCCTCAGGGCCGCCTACCACGATCCCTGCATGCTCGGCAGGTGGTGCGAGATCTACGAGCAGCCGCGCCGTCTGCTGGCGGCGGTGCCGGGACTGGAGCTGCTGGAGTTCCAGCGTAACCGCGAGAACTCCTGGTGCTGCGGCGCCGGCGGCGGGGTACGCGCCGCCAGACCCGAGCTGGCGTCCTGGACGGCGTCCGAGCGCATGGAGGAGGCGCGGGCGGTGGGAGCCGAGGCCCTGGTCACCGCCTGCCCGCACTGCGAGGACCACTTCGCGTCCGCGGGCGGCCTGCCGGTGTACGACATCTACGAGGTGCTGGCCTCCGGGCTGGGGGAGGTGGTGTAGGTGAAGGGGAAGGACCTGCAGAAGGACCTGCGCGAGCGAAAGGTCATCAGGGTGCCGGTGAAGCACGAGATCGACGGCACCCACAACCTGCCGGAGAACCTGGAGAAGGCCTACCGCGAGCTGCAGGAGGCGCTGGGCGAGGAGTGGGTCTCCAACGACATCAACATCACCGTGGCCTACGCCCGCGACCAGTCGGTGGTGCCCATGAACCATCCCCACATCGTGGCCCTGCCCGGCTCCACGGAGGACGTGGTGGCGATCATGAAGATCGCCAACAGGTACCTCATAGACGTCACCCCCTACGGCACGGGCCTCAACACCCTGGGCATGACCATCCCGCCATACGGCGGCCTCCTCTGCGACCTGCGGCGCATGGACGAGATCATGGAGATCGACGAGGAGAACATGTTCTGCACCATCGGCCCCGGGGTGACCTTCGCCCAGTTGCAGACGGAGACCCTCAAGCGCGGCCTGCGCCTCATCAATCCCTCCACCTCCGCCAACGCCTCGGTGGTCTCCAACATCATGATGGGCAACATCTCCACCCTGGCCAACAAGTACGGGGTGGGGCTGGACCACATCATCGGCTACAAGATCGTGCTCCCCGAGGGACAGGTGATGGTGGGAGGCCCGACGGCGTACGGGGCCGACCCCGTGCACATGCCGGGACCCGGCCCCGACGTGCGGGCCTTCATCCGCGGCTCCCTGGGGACCATGGGCATCATCACCGAGATGACCCTGCGCCTCTATCCCAACCCCGAGCACGTCAAGCTCACCGTGCCCATCAGCGATTCCGAGAGCTGGGACCACATCGCCCCCGCCCTCAAGGCCATCAGCCAGCGCAACATCGTCATCGAGAACGCCTACTTCCAGAACACCTACATGGGCATCTTCCTGGCGGAGACCAACGCGGAGTCCTCCAAGCTCATCCCCATGTTCCCGCGCCATTACGTGGTGCCGGTGACCGGCGGCTATTCAGAGGAGGAGACGGAGGTCAAGTGCAAGGTGTGCGAGGAGGACATCCTGGCGGTGGCCCCGGAGTTCGAGTTCATGGACTGGGAGGTGGTGGAGGACATCTCGGAGGGACGCATCCTCGGTGTGGATAAATTTACCAAGTTCTTCCGGGAGTCGGTGCGCGTGCAGCGGGTGAAGGGCTCCTTCTTCGTGGGCTTCGGCCTCGACCACCTCGAGTACCTCCCGGAGATCAACCGGGAGATGATGCGGGCCATGACCCAGCAGGTGGGTACGGACGACAACGTCATCTCCGCCGACCTCATCGCTACCTATTTCCAGCCCTACGACATGGGGCGGCTGGGCTTCATCGAGTTCGACATCTTCATCGACCAGTCCAACCCCGAGGACAGCCTGCGCACCATCTCCGGGACCCTGGCGGCCATGGCGGCCTCCTTCCGCAAGGGGTCGGGGATATGCTTCGGGGTGTGGGCGCTGGTGGAGGGGGCGGGGCCGCTGCACGACCTCATCGGCTTCGTCTTCCCCCAGGCGGGCACCTACGTGGACACCTACCGGGACATGAAGATGATCTACGACCCCAACAACGTCTGCCTCCGCCGCTTCGACTACGACACCCTGCGCATGAAGAAGGCGGCGCTGTAGGGGGTGGTCGGCGCCGGGGAGCAGGCGTGGCGGAGAAGGCGGCGCGGAGCGCGGGGCCCGCGCGCGCAAGGGGAAGAGACGGGAGCAGGGAAGGGAGCGGCGCCGGGGCGCCCGCCCGCGGGCCCCGCGGGATGGTCCCCGGCGGCGCGGCGAGTGCGGTACGGAAGGAGTGACGTCACATGGCGGACTACGACGTGATCGTGATCGGAGCGGGGTGCGGGGGCATCTCCGCGGGCGCCCTGCTGGCCGGGCAGGGGCGCAAGGTTCTGGTGCTGGAGCAGAGCGATCGGGTGGGGGGATGCTGCTCCACCTTCGAGAAGGAAGGTTTCCGTTTCGACGTGGGAGCCTCCATCGTGGAGGTCATCAACCCCATCGAGAAGGCCTTCGAGGCACTTGGCACCTCCTTCCAGGCGGAGGTGGACCTCATGCTCTGCGATCCCATCTACAGCTATATCTTCGAGGACGGCTCGCGGGTCAACTATCCCCTTTCCCTGGAGGGGACGGCGGAGGTGATCTCCGCCATCTCCCCCGAGGACGGCAGGCAGTGGTACCAGCTCGCGGACTACTTCGCCGACATGATGAAGCAGACCATCGAGGCCTTCTTCACCAACCCCTGCAACGGCATGCTGGACATGATGAAGATGGGCCTCAAGAACCCGCGCATGCTCAAGTTCCTCCCCCTCTTCTTCACCAGCTACCAGGACGTGATCAAGAAGTACTTCAAGAACGACGTGGTGCAGCAGACCATGTCCTTCCAGTCATTCTACTGCGGCCTGCCGCCCGAGCTCGCGCCCGGCTTCATCGCCCTCATCCCCTACTCGGAACACGAGGGCATCTGGTATCCTCGCGGCGGCATGATCAGGATCCCCGAGGCCTTCCGGCGCTGCGGCGAGAAGCTGGGCATGGAGGTGAGGCTGGGCACCGAGGTGGACAGGGTCATGGTGCGGGACCGCAGGGTGGAGGGGGTGCGCCTGGCGGACGGGACCGAGATAACCTCCGACCTGGTGGTCTCCAACGTCAACGCCAGGAAGCTCTACCTGGAGATGATCGGGGAGGAACACCTGCCCTGGCTGGCCCGGTTCGGCATCAAGAGCTACGAGGTCTCCATGTCCTGCGTCATGCTCTACGTGGGATTGGACTACCGCCCGCCACTGGAGGCCCACCACAGCCTGACCATCGGCCCCCTGGAGATGATGAACGACTTCTGGTGGAACGAATACCGCAGGGGGGAGATACCGCAGCAGGTGCACGGCCTCATCTGCTGGCCCACGGAGTCCGATCCCTCCATGGCCCCGGAGGGCTGCCACGTGCTCAACATCATGGGCATGGGCCCCTACCGCCTCTCGGGCACCGACTGGGACAGGGAGAAACAGCGCGTGGCGGAGCGCATGATCGAGGGGCTCTCGGAGAAGGCCATACCCGGCCTGAAGGACCACGTGAAGGTCCTCGAGGTTTCCACCCCGCTGGATTTCGAACGCCGCCTGCTCTCGCCCGGCGGGGCCATATACGGACTGCAGATGGACCTTCCCGCCCAGGCGGTGTTCCGGCCGGCGGCGAAGTCCAAGTCCATAAGGGGGCTCTACCTCACCGGTGCCTCCACCCACCCCGGCGGGGGGGTGCCATCGGCCGTAGCATCGGGATACATCGCCTCCCGGCTCATCGAGAAGTACGAGTGAAGGGGAACGGACAGAAAAGCCGGATTTAGATGATCGACCCAGGAGGTCCACATGCTGAAGAGAGGAAAAGCCGAGACCGGCGGCGGGGGCATGGCGGGAAAGCTGGTGCCCGCCTTCCTGGTCCTGGCGCTGTGCCTGCTAGCCGTGCGGTTCGCGCGCCTGGACGAATCGAGGAAACGCTTCATCGTCCACCTGCTCAAGCAGGTCCCCTACCTGCCGGGACGCTATTACGCCTGAGCAAAGCCTTCCGTACACGCCGCCCCGCCCGGTGCAGCGCCGCTCCTCCCGGGGTCCGGGCGGGGCGCTCTCTGCTCCCGCGGCGCTCAAGCAGGTCCCCTACCTGCCGGGACGCGGTCATGCCTGACCGCGGCGGGGCGTGATGCATGCGCCATTCCGGCTCGGCGACGCGCGGCGTCCCGATAAGCGGGGCTTTTCGGCCGCTGCAGGCTCCGCCCGGAGGTCTCCCTGGACGGCCCGCCACGCACCCGGCGCCACAATGGCCCGTACGGGTGACCCCGTTCACCCGTTCGGGCTATTTACCTCCATTAAAGAAAGACGATACCGCGAGTGAAAGCGTTTACTCCGTCGCGCACGGCTGGAAGATATGGGAGCGGCCCCGAAAAGGCAACGCGGCCGAAAGCCCCCGCGGGCGGCCTCCATATCCCCCGTAAGGCCGGCGGCATGCGCTGGGAGGCCAAGAGAGCGAGCTGCGTCAGCGCTGGAGAGGGGTGAGGGAAGATGGCCCGCATACTACTGGTGGAGGACTCCGAGCTCATCCTGCAGATCACCAGGGACGCCCTCGAGGCCAGGGGACACGAGGTCATCGCCGCCCGTGACGGCGAGGAGGCC
>FWPV01005207.1_pt1 | contig 26289 bp, 21 predicted proteins | sample 2228371 | NCBI WGS metagenome assembly FWPV01 (sample SAMEA103939776, study PRJEB20133) | metagenome
GATGAGCAGCCGTCCCAGTCGGCCGTTGCCGTCCAGAAAGGGATGGATGGTTTCGAACTGCGAGTGAACGATGCCCACTTTCACCAGGGTCGGCATCGGAGTCTGGTCGTGGATGAAGACTTCCAGGTTGCCGAGCGCGCGGTTCATCTCGTCCGGAGGCGGTGGGACATAGCGAGCCTGCGCCAGCGTCGTGCCGGCTGGGCCGACCCAGTTCTGGCTGCGTCGAGGTTCGCCCGGTGTTCGGTCGCTGCCGCGCACCCCGGCGAGCAGCTTCGCGTGTATCTCTTTGATGAGCCGGACCGAGACCGGCAGCTCAGGTAAACGCTTGATGCCGTAGTTCATTGCGGCGACGTAGTTGACGACCTCGCCTACGTCCTGAACTGCCTTCAGCGATGGCTTGTTGACTTCGTACTTGAGCAGGTCGGTCAGCGAGGCCTGCGTGCCTTCAATCTGACTGGAAAGTACAGCTTCTTTGCGAACGTACATCGCCACGAACAGGTCGGGGTTCGGCAGACTGTCGGTGGTACCATCGAGTCGGCCCAAGGCTATGTCTGCTTGCGAGAGAGCGGTCCACATGGCCTCGTCATACCTGATGGGCGGGTCCGGCGGCAAGCTCTTGGGAATGAACGCCTTGTAGCCTGTCGGCAGAGTGATGTAGACACCGGCTCTGTTTGGTAGTGCGGTGGCTGTCATATTATCGCTTGACAACAACAAGGACGAGTTGCCGCATAGCATATTATAGTGAATGGCCAGCGTGCTTCAATATGGAACAAGTGGGGTGACGCCATATCAAGGTGTGGATGGGTCTAGCCAGTGATATCGCGTTCGTTGCCGAGCGCTTTGCGGATTTGGGCGATGATTTCGGAGGCGCGGGCGTTGAGGGCGTCGAGGCGGTCGAGGGTTGTTTCGGGTTTCTCGTAGTAGGCTTCGTCGTGGTCGAGTTGGCGGTAGCGGCTGGCCGTGAGTTCGTAGTTGTTGGCTTTCACCTGCTCTTTGGTGACCCAGAACTGGCGCGTGAGTCGGTCGGCTTCTTTCTGTAGCGGCGCGACCCGTGCCTCGAGGTCGGCCAGTTCGGCCTCGGCTTTTTCGCGGGCGTCGCGAATCTTGTCGCCGTCGCCTTCAGCGGCGACTACTTCCTCAAACTTGAGACGGTGGATTGTCGCATGATGTTCAAGCCGGTCTTTCTTGAGCGGGGCGAGTTGTTTGCGAAGCTCGGCCAGGCGCTTGGCCCGCGCTTCCCCGAATTCGCGGTCGAGCCGCTTGTGCCAGCACTCCTGGATGTCGGGGATGTCGCTCTCCTCGGGCTGGGGCGTGCGCTTGTCGTCTAAGGAGAAGCCGTCGTGTTCCATGTCATAGAACCAGATGCGGTCGGTACTCGCGCCTTTGGTGAACAGGAGCACGGCGGTCGAGACGCCGGAGTAGGGCTTGAATACACCGCCGGGCATGCAGACGACCGCATCGAGCCGGTTCTCTTCGATGAGCTTGCGCCGTATCTCGACGTGCGCCTTCGAGGAGCCGAAGAGGATGCCTTCGGGTACGATGACCGCAGCGCGGCCGCCGTTCACAAGCAGGCGCAGGAACAGGTGTAGAAACAAAATCTCGGTCTTCTTGCACTTGGCGGGCAGGTCGTCGCCAACGTCGCCGGCGTCTATCGCGCCCTTGAACGGTGGGTTGGCCAGCACGATGTCGTACTGGTTCCTTTCCTTGAAGGCTCTGGAGAGCGTGTCGGCATAGAAGAACCGGGGCGACTCGATGCCGTGGAGAATCATGTTCATGCAGCCGATACGGAGCATGACCATGCCGGAGTCGCTATCGTAACCGGTCAGGGCCTCGGTCTGGAGGAATGTGCGGTCCCTATCCGAGAGCTTGTCGCCGGCGCGGAAGGTTGCGCGGCCCTCGCCGTCCCGGGCGAGCACTTCCTCGCTCGTTGCCTGCTCCATGATATATCGGTAGGCGTTGACCAGGAACCCGCAGGTGCCGGCGGCCGGGTCGCAGATGCGTTCGTGTGGCTGCGGCGCAATCATGTCCACCATCATCTGGGTGATGTGGCGTGGGGTGCGAAACTGACCGTTCTTGCCCGCGATGCTCAAGTGGCCGAGCACGTACTCGTAGAGGTCGCCCTGCACGTCCTGGTTTTGCTCGGAGATGCGCATCTCGTCAATTGCCTTGCAGGCCTCGATGAGCACACTGGGTTTCTTTATCTTGAACTCGGCGTCCTTCATGTACTCGGCAAACGCGCCGCCCGAGTCGCCGAGTTCTTTGAGAAACGGGAAGACCTGGTCTTTGACCTACTTGAGCGCGGCCTCGGCCGGAAGGTGGGTCCAGTAGGACCAGCGAAGCTCTTTGCCGAGGATGGGCTTGTACTTCTCGCCCAAGCGTTTGGCCCGGCGTTCGTTGTCCTCTTCGCGTTCGTCCAGACGCTTAAGGAAAATCAGGAAGCTGAGTTGCTCAATCGCGTCGGTCGGGTTGGGCAGGCCGCCGGACCAGAGCTTGTCCCAAAGGGCGTCAACTTGCGCTCGAAGTGCTGGATCGGTTAACATCAGCCTACATTCTACGCCGCCAGCTTGGCAGTCAAAGCGAGGAGCTCCTTCACATCCTGGCGGCTGAGCAGGCGGTCGACCGCGTTCCGGCCAAAGGCGGCGAATGCCTCGCTGTACAGGTCATCCTCGGAGAGACGTCGCTTCTGAAGAAAGACGGTCTGGACCGAGCGGAGGAAGCGAATCTGGTCCGCGTTGTAGGCATGCGCCGTGATGTGGCGGTCGAATGCCTGCTTGACCACCGCAGCGTAGTCAGGAATGGCGTCCACGTGGAGCAGATGTCGGAGCAGCGCTAGGAAGCTGGAAGCCCGGATGCCGTAGGCCTTGCGGATGGTATCTTCGGTGACATGAAGCTCACTCTGGCCGAGTTCGCGATTGAGCACGCGCTCAAGCTCGACAAGCTGTTCATCGGTGACCGGCTTGCCCTCGCGGATGGCGAGGAGAACCGGATGCTCCTCGACGATGGCGAGCACCTTGCTCTCGACCTGCCTTCGATACTCCTCGACCAGCACCTGCTTGCCGTCGGCAGAGATGGTGATGAGACCGCTGGAAGCGATGAAGTCGGGCAGGTCCAGGGCGACAAGGTTGGTCGGCCGGTCGCGCATGTTCTTCATGTGCGGGGCCAACAGGCGGATGATGTCGGTCAAGTCCTGAGTGCCGGCTTCGAGCAGGCGCTGGGACAGGCAGGTCTCGATTGCCGCCTTGGCCTCCGGGTTCTCAGACACGTACGCCGGCAGACGGCTCACGTCTTCGGCAATCGCCTGGGCGATGGTCGCCGAAGGCCTGCGGGACAGGATTCCCAGTCTCAGGCGTTCGACCTTGTGAGTGAACGTCTCCGCGGCCACGTCCACGTTGCCGGCGAACCGGAGCAGCGGGCCGACCATGTCGCGCAGGAAGTCCAGCTTGTCTTTGGTCAGCAGGACCCAGAAGTCATCCTGCCAGGCCTGCTCGACGTCGCCCAGAACCTTCTGCACCGGGAATGAATCAAGCGGAATGCGGCCAATCATGGCACGGGTGTCGGCGACAGCCTGTCTCCGAGTCGGCGAATCGGGCGAGGGCAGCGTGGCCTCGAGCAGCCTGAGCCGGGTGTTGAAGAGCGAGACAAGTATCGGCAGCGACTGCGGGGCCTCGGCTGAAGGCTCGCGCTGGAAGTCGTTCTGCCAGAAGTCGAGGATGAGGAACTCGGTCTTTTTGCCCTCGGGCAGCCGGTCACGATACCGGCAGGCTTCGTTGTTGCGGGTGCCGCGGCCGAGCATCTGCCAGAGCTTGATGCCGGAGAAGACCGGCTTCATGAAGACCAGGTTCACGACCTCGGGCACGTCAATGCCGGTGTCGAGCATATCCACGGAGATGGCGATGCGCGGCTGGTCGTCCTTCTTGAACCTGGTTATGAGGCCGTCGCCCCACGGGCCGTCGTGAACCCGCTCGACGTCTGAGTGAATCAGCTTGACCATACCCACGTGCTGGGGGTACATCTCCTCGAACACATCACGCAGGCGCTCGGCGTGCTTTTGGGTCATCGCGAAGACAATGGTCTTACCCGGAATCTGGCCGGAGCGGTCTTTCAGGCATCGGTCCATCACCTCGGCCCACTGCTTGCGGAGGGTGTCCTTGTTGGTGACGAACACCTCAAGGTCGGTGCCTTCGTAGTTGATGAGGTCCGGGTCAAAGCCCTGCTCGATAAGTGCGTTCCGGTCCTCCTCGGAGAGCTCAGCGCCTTTGATACCCGAGCGCTGAAACCTGGTCTGTGCCTGGTGTAGGCTGAAGTCAACGAGATAACCGTCCCTCACTGCCTGTTTGTAGTCGTAGAGGAACGTGGGCGTGTTGCCCACGCAATGGAATGTCTGGAACGTGTTGCGGTCGATGAACGAAGCGGGCGTCGCCGTCAGACCGACCATGCGGGCATCGAAGTAGTCGAACAGGACCGAAAGGCGGTTGAATATCGAACGGTGTGCCTCGTCGAAAACGATGAGATCAAAGAAGCCCGGGCTGAACTTCTTGAAGCAGATGTTTATGGTCTGCTCGGTCGCCACGAACAGGCGCTTGGACAAGTCCACCTTGCTCGTGTAGATGCGGTCGCGCGGCTCGTTGGGCAGGTGCGCCTTGAACCCGTCGGTGAGTGCCTGCTCGACCAGTGCGTCCCGGTCGGCCAAGAACAAGATATGACGGGCCTGGTTGGTGCGAAGGAACAGGTCAATGAGCGCCATCGTGGTCCGCGTCTTGCCCGTGCCGGTGGCCATGACCAGTAAGGCCCGGCGGTTGCCCTTGTCGAAGCACTCCGCGACGCGCCGGACCGCCTCGTGTTGGTACGGACGGTTGACAATGCGGTTGTTTATCTGGGCGTCGCTAAGGGGCAAGGCATGCTGTCGCTGGAACAGGAGCCGGCTCAGGTCGGCGCGGGTGAAGAATCCGGCGACGAGGCGCGGGTGGGCAAGACCCGTGTCCCAGAACCATGTCTTGCGGCCGTTGGACATGAACCCGAATGGGACAAAGCCCTGTTGGCGAGCGACCTCGCTGATGTACTGGCGCAGTTGCTCCTCACCGTCGCGCGGGTCGCGCGAGGACCGCTTGGCCTCGATGATGGCCAAGACGTCGCCCGACTCGTTGTACAGGCAGTAGTCGGTGATTCCCTGCCACGGCGTCGGGTCGTAGCCCTGAACCGGGATCTCAGTCCCGATTTGTGTGTGGTCGGCAAGATTCCAGCCCGCGGTTCGCAGCAGCGGGTCAATGAGGTTCGTGCGCGTCCGGGCTTCGGTTGGCTTGCTCATTGTCGCTGAGTCAGAGAGTAGTAATCTGGGCGAGCCGAGTCAAGCGCGCCGGAGCAGACCCATATATGAGGCAATGGGGCGGACGCTGATGCCCAACCGGAGTCCGGGCGGCGGTAGTTGCGCACGGGCGTCGGGTGAATATGATATGGGGTTGAACGAATCAACTGATGTGCTGCAACAACTGGCCGACGCAGTAGTTGCCATGAAGCCGGAGCTTGTGGCAGCGCTGGCGCGCGCGGCACTCGAGCTTGGCGTGCCTGCTGAGCAGGCGATAGACCACGGCCTCGCGGCTGGAATGCGCCGGATGGGCGAGAAGTTTGCGGCCCGAGAGTGTTTCGTGCCCGAGGTGCTTTTGGCCTCGCGGGCGATGTACGCAGGGTTCGATATCCTCAAGGCGCGGCTCACGGCTACGGAGCAGGCCCTGGTAACAAGAGGCAGGGTGATTCTGGGTGTGGTGCAGGGCGACATCCATGACATCGGCAAGAACATCGTGAAGGTGATGGCGCAGGCTGCGGGGTTCGAGGTGATTGACCTGGGCCGGAACGTTACGCTTTCCGAGTTTTTGCGAGCAGCGGAGCAGGGGTTGGCGGATTCATGTTCCTCGCTGGTGCTGGGTATGTCGTCTTTGATGACGACCACGATGCCGCGCATGGGCACAGTGGTCGAGATGCTTGACAAGGCTGGGCTGCGCGGACGGGTTAAGGTGATTGTCGGCGGCGCGCCGACCACAGCCGAGTTCGCCCGCAGAATCGGAGCAGACTCCTGGGCCCGTGATGCGCACGCGGCGGTAGAGGAGATTGGCAGGCTAGCGGGAAATCCCGGGACAGTCCCGGATTTCCGAAGAGTGAAGAGTAAGGGGTGAGGCGTAAATGGTGAAGTGCGAAGAAAGAACCATTACTCGGCCACTTGGCCGCTAGACCGCTCGACCACTGGTGCTGGGCCGGTGGTATTCCCGATGGTCGTCGCGAACCACGCGGCGCGGCTTGAGGGTTATGCTCTCAGTGAGGCAGTGACCCAGCCGGACGTGCTGGCGCGGGTGCTGTACTCGGCTTATCGGTTCTATGGCTACGATATGGTCATGGTCTTTGCCGACACCGTTGTCGAGGCTGAGGCGATGGGTGCTCAGGTCATCATCCCGGAAGACGAAGACCCGTTTGTCCTGTCGCCGGCGCGCGTGGCAAGGCTTGAGCCGGCTGACCCAGACAAGGATGGCCGGATGCCGGTCATACTCGAAGCGACGCGCCGACTGGTCAAGCTGCTTACGGGCGAGGCACCGGTGCTCACGTCGCTCAAGGGCCCCTTGTCCCTGGCCGCATTTCTGCGCGGAATCGAGAACTTCCTTGCTGACCTGCTGGACAGCCCGAGACGGGCGCATGACTATCTCGAGGTCGCAACCGCCAATCAGGTACGCTATGCTGAAGCAATCATCAAGGCTGGGGGTATTCCTTTCATCGGCGACCCGGTTGCCTCGGGCAGTATGGTCAGCCCGGCGATGTTCCGCGAGTTTGCCCAGCCGTACCTGAAGACGTTGGTGCGCTCAATCCACGAGCAGGGCGCAAAGGTCGGGCTGCATATCTGTGGTGATATGTTTCAGTCGCTTGAGGAGATGGCGCGTACCGGTGCCGACATCCTGAGCGTAGACGAGATGGACCTGGCGCGCGCCCGGGCCCGGGTCGGGCCGGACGTGGTCTTGATGGGAAATGTCTCGACCCGGATTCTGCTTGAAGGCACACCGGAGCAGGTTGCTCAGGAGACAACTCGATGCCTCGAGACCGGCGGCGAGCGGCTGATCGTCTCTTCCAGTTGCGATGTGCCGACCGAGACACCTAAGGAAAACGTACAGGCAATGGTCCGGGCCGCGCGGCGGGCACGATGATCGGCAGAGAAACTTTCGAGCGCATTCGGCAGGAACATCAGACTGAGCTGGCCGGGCAGCGGGGCCGAAGGCTCGTCGGTTACTTCTGTGTCTATGTGCCGGTCGAAGTGATAGACGCGGCCGGCGCGATTCCGGTCCGGCTGATGAAAGGCGGCCGAGCGGCCGAGACCGCGGGTGAGCGGTACCTGCGGGCTGACGCTTGCCCGTACTGCGCAAGTTGTCTTGGCAACTTTGAGATCGACCCGCTGTACCGGCAGGTGGATGCAGTCGTGGCGGTGAATACCTGCGACATGATGCGGCGGTTGCCCGAAGCGATTCAGGCCTACTTCGGAAAGCCCGTGTACCAGCTCTACCTGCCGCGGACATCCGAACCGCTGCCGTACCGGATTGCCGAGTTCAGGCGGCAGCTTGAGGAACTTAGTGGACAGATGGCCGCCTTGACCGGCACGAGCCCGGAAGACCACTTGGCCGACGCGATTGGCCGGTACAATCGGCTGCGCGGGCTGCTGCGCCAGGCGCACGAGACCCGACGGGCCGACAGTCCGCTAATGCCAGAGAGCGCGCTGCTTGACCTCGCGGCCACCGCCTGGTTTCTCGGCCCGGTCAAGGCAGAGTCGTTTATTGACAGCGTGTTGAGGATAGTCTGGGCTCGGCCTCGACCCGAAGCTGCCCGGCCGAGACTGGCATTGGGCGGCAGCATGCTGACCGAGGACGACCGCTGGCTGGTGGAGATGATTGAGGAGCGGGCCGACATCGTGACCGACTTTCTCTGTACCGGCACGCGCTGGTTCGCCGAAGACGTGCCGTGGGGCGAAGGACATGACCAAAACTTTGGACCGGCGATTCAGGCGCTGGCCGAGTTCTACTACCGCCGCGTTCCCTGTGCCCACCGTCGGCCCAATGACGCACTGTACGAGTACGCCCGGCGCCAGGTGGCTCTTTTCCGAGTTGCCGGGCTGGTGTACAAGACCCTGCTCTACTGCGACCCGTACAACTTCGAGGCGAAACGGCTCAAGAACGTACTAGGCCTGCCGGTGTTGCGCCTCGACACGAGCTACTCACAAGAGAGCCGCGCGCAGGCGCGAACTAGAGTCGAAGCGTTTCTGGAGACGCTGTGAGTCTAGAGCGTCTGACCAGTCAAACTAACCGAACCGCGGACTGGACAGACCCGGAGCCGAAGCGGGTTACCTTTGACGAGTGGCTGGAGCTGTTTGAGCTGGTGCCGGACGAGTTGATCGAGAGGCACCACTACTACGGCAACCGCGACGCCTGGTCTAAGTACCTGTTCCCGCCCCAGACCTTTGCCATCTACGGCGCGCGTCACCTGCGCCGGCTCAAGTTCGACAACTCACTTGCCGCCCTGCGGTTGTGGGGGTTCGTCCAGAACGAAACCGAGCGGCTGTTCCGCGCGCGCCAGATTGGCCGGAAGGTCATTGCCACAATGGGAGACTTGGGGGCCGTGCCGGTCATCGTCAATTCGTTTCCCGACTGCGTAGCCTTCTACCCGGACTGCATCTGGTGGACCCCGTTCGTGATGGAAAGTAAGGTGCTATTCGACGCCGCGGCCGAACAGGGTGTGGGCGAAGCGACCTGTTTTTCGCGGGCGGCGCTTGGAGCGTTCGCCAAGCATTCGTATTTCCCGGACCCGGACTTAGTCATCGCCTCGACCGGCGCGTCGTGCGACGACTATTCAGGCATCGAACAACTGGCAGCCGGGATTGCCCCGGACGTGCTCTGGGTCGAGGAGCCGCCGAGGAAGGGATGCCCGAGGCGAATGGCGGAAGGCGAAGGGCGAAGAGCGAAGGGCGGAGCGGAGTACGATGTGCGAATGCGGGACCTGCTGGTCGAGGAGTACCGGCGCGTCGTCGCCCGCATGGAGCAACTGACCGGTCATCGTTTGAGCGCAGACGAGCTGGCGGCTGGGGTACAGCGGGCAAACCGGGTGCGCCGGGTTGTGCAACAGCTGCGCGAGCTGGCTTATGTCCACGGTGTACTGCCGGCACTTGAGATGATGGTCATCGAGTTCGGGAACCTGCACTACTACTCGGACATCGCGGAGTGGACCGCAGTGCTTGAGCATCTGCTCAAGACCGCAGAACAGCGCCGGGACGCGGGCCAGCGAGTCGTGAGCCGGGATGCGCTGAGAATCGTCTGGGTCACGCCACCGGCCGACCCGCTGCTGCTGACATTCGTTGAAGACCGGGGCGTGCGGCTGGTCGGCACCGAGTACGTCATCAATCAGGCGCTCGAACTGATGGACGAGTCACTCGATCCACTGGCCGCGATTGCCGATTCCTTCATGGCCGCGTCGCTTATCGGTACGTCTCATGACAGGGCCGAAGCCGCCATCAGGCAGGCACGAAGGATGAATGCCGAAGGCGTCATCATCTCCGGCATTCTCGGTGGCTCGCACTGCGCGATGGAAAGCCGGCTGATTGCCGACCGCATCAAAGCAGAGTTGGACCTGCCGGTGCTTGAGTTCGACGTGGCGCCGCCGGCGCGTGAGCTGGATTTGCAGGTGCAAACCAGAATCGAGGCCTTTCTGGAACTGGTCCGCAGCCGCCGATGAAGGACATCCTCACTCCGCGCGAACGGTTCGGTCTGCTCGTCATTGACGAGCCGCAGGACCGGGTCCCGGTCTTTCCTCTAGTTACCGCGCACGCTGCCCGCGCCGCCGGCATCGGGCTGCGCGATTACTACACCGACGGGTTCGCGATGGCCCGGGCTCAGCTCGCGGCGCAGGAGTTGTACGGCACCGACTTCATTTCGTTCTTCTCCGAAGTCGGGCTGGTGGCCGAGGCGCTTGGGTCGCGGTTCGACTATCCTGAAGACGACCTGCCGATGCTGGTCGCGCCCAAGTGGCGCGAACTGGTCGAGCCGGACGACCGAGTTGTTGACCCGCGGACCGACGGCCGGTTGCGGGTCTACCTTGATGCCATCGCCTACGCCTATGAGGCACGGGGCGACACGGTGCCGATTCTCGCCTACGTGCCGGCACCGTTCACTACTGCCCAACAACTGGTCGATCAGGAGTCGTTCCTGCTCGGGCTTCTGACCGAGCCCGAATTGATTCATGCCCTGCTCGGCTATGCAACGCGGTCGGTGCTGAGTCTGTGTCGAGGCGTCATCGGCGCCGGCGGCCTGCCGATTCTTGTTGACCCGCTTGCCTCAGGAAGCGTTATCTCTGCCGACCACTACCGCGAGTTTGCCCTGCCCTACGAGGCCGAAGTCATCCGCTACCTGCATCGCTTCGACCTTGACGTCGTGCTCCACATCTGCGGCGACTCAAACCCGATTATCGAGCTGATGCCTGAATCCGGAGCCGACCTGCTGAGCATTGACCGAATTGGTCTTGCGCACGCGGTCGAGAAAGCCGGGCAGCGTTGCCGGATTGTCGGCAACTTTGACACGTCGGCGGTGCTGCTCGGCAGCGCTTGCGACGTGGCTCGGGCGGTCGCAGAGATGGTCGGTGTGGGCCGGGCCAACCCGACCGGGTTTGTCGCCGCGACCGGGTGTGAGGTGCCGCTCGACACGCCGCCCGAGAACCTCTTTGCCTTTGTCAGAGCCGCCCGGGAAGCGGGCCGCAATCCTGCCTATGCCCAGCCACGGAGGAAGATTTGATTACTGCCGGGATTGACGTCGGTTCGGTGAATACCAAGCTCGTTGTCTTTGACCATGACAAGGGGCGAATCGTCTGCGAGACCGTCGTGCCGACCGGGCCGCGTCCGAAAGAGACTGCGCGCCAAGTGATGGCCCAGTGCCGAGAGAAGAACCCGGAGCTTGAGGGCAAGGTGAGCGTCACGGTTGCCACCGGCTATGGCCGGCATGTGGTTGACGGTGTACCCGAAACGATAACCGAAATCAAAGCCGCAGCCATCGGCGTCAAGCACTGGTTTGCTGCATGCCGGACCGTCGTTGACATCGGCGGGCAGGACTCCAAGGTGCTGGTGCTTAATTCGGACGGGCGGGTTCAGGATTTCGTGATGAACGATAGATGTGCGGCCGGGACCGGCAACTTCCTGTCAGTACTGGCCCGGACTCTGGCCGTACCGCTGTCGGACTTCGGCCGTCTGAGTCTCGAATCACGGCGCCCGGTACCAATCTCGAGCCTGTGCGTAGTGATGGCCGAGTCGGAAATCCTTTCGCTGCTTGCCGCCGAGGTGCCGGTGGCGGATATCATTGCTGGCCTGCATCAGGCTCTAGCGCGCCGGGTGGCGAACATGGCAGCACGGCTTGCGGTCGAGCCCGAGGTTGTCTTCACCGGTGGAGTGGCGCAGAACCCGGGAATGAAGTTGGCGCTGGAGCAGGCCTTGGGACTACCGGTGATTGTGCCCGAGAAGCCATTGCTGGCCGCAGCACTGGGTGCGGCCCTGGCTAGCGGCAGTAGATAAAGCGTTGGGGCGCAAGGCCGCTCGCGCCCGGAAACAGGATAAAGTAGCTTCCCGAATTGAGCCCGGCTGGAGCCCACTTGATGTGGCTGTTGAGCGGTGTGAGCTCGGCTACCTGCCGGCCGGCCGCGTCGTATAGGCAGACTCGGTGACCGGCTGAAGCTGCGGGCAGTTGCAGCAGTACGGTATCGCGTGAGACGTTTTGCCGTGTGCCAAAGTTTCCGGCCAGCGGACGCGTCTCGGTTCTACGTTTGACTCGGTCCCAGAAATCGAGATAGGCGTTGAGTACCATGTTGCACGCCCGGTCGGTGACTTGCCGGGCCTGCTCAGGAGACGGGCCGGACCTGCCCCATGACTCCTCAGCGCTGTCAACCATCGCGAACAGCAGCGATTCGGTCGGTGCAAAGCTGTCATACATGTCTTTCAGTCGGTAGGTGTTGACCGCGTTGGGGAACTCGTCGGACGAGTGGACATAGTCGTGCAGCCGGAGGGCTTCGTCGCAGAGCAGCGCGGTCCCCTCACCGGTGAGCAAGCCGTGTACCGGCCCGGCTTGAACCCAGAGTGGAACCGGCAGGCTGACCTCGGCCGGCCCGAGCATCACCCACATCATGCCGGTGGTCGGAAGGCTGCCGGGCCGCGGTCCGACCATCACTTCAACCGAACGGGTCGTGACCCGGCAGAGCGAACTTTCGGTCGGCAGGAAGCCGCGCGGCAGGCTGCCGAATACGCTGTCGAAAGGCAGCGGGTACGGGCTGAACCCGAATGCCCCTAGGTCGCGGGCCAAGGTCTGGACAATGAACCGCGTGCTGATGCGCCCGGCGCGGGCAGCCGGCAAAGCCAGTTCCATCGCCCGCTGATAGCGGGCTCGACCGGTCTGACGGCCCGGGTTGCCGGACATTGAGTAGTTGGCCCGAATCAGGAAATCGAGGCTGTCTTCGGTCGTGTTGTGGCGCACATAGAAGACGTTGCTCGCCTCGAAGATAGCCGCGGCTCCGCTGGCGTCGAAGACGCCGTAGTTGGCCGGGGTCTGGCGGCCGATGACGTTGAGTGAGTCGAGCAGTCGCGCGAAATCATCGATGGTGGCACAAGTCGCCAGTGCCAAGTTCATCACCGTGCCGTCATCGTCATCAATGTTGAACGAATTTGAGTTCATGATTGCGAACCCGGTCTCGTTGATTCCAGCCCAAGCGTTGAGCGTGTCCCCGGCGTAGACATTGGTAACGTAACAAAAGCGCCTGCCCTGAAGGTAGCGCATTGCTTGGTTGGGATTCGTTACGTCGCGGTTCTTCCACAGAATCGGGCGGTGGTCAACGGTTGAGCCGGGCCCAAAGGCACCAATCGTACAGGCCTCCGAAAACGAAGCCAGCATCAAGCATATCGCAACTATCGCCGTTCGTTCACCGCTCACCGCTCACCTCTCACTTCCGTGACCAGCGCGCGGACTAGTTCCTCTTCAGGGCAGGCGCGGATTACCTTGCCTCGGGCAAAGACCAGCCCTTTGCCCGTACCGCAGGCGATACCAAAATCGGCCTCGCGCGCCTCGCCCGGCCCGTTAACCACGCAACCCATCACCGCGACCTTCAATGGCTGGTCAACATCGGCAAGTGCCTGCTTCACCCGGCGAGCCAGGCAGACGACCCACGCCCGGGTTCGGCCGCAAGTCGGGCAGGAGTAGACCACCGGCCCCCGTTGCCGGAGTCCGAGCGCGGCCAAAAGCTCCCAAGCGGCCTGAACCTCAAGCACCGGACTGCCGGTCAAAGAGACCCGGATGGTATCGCCGATACCTTCGTTGAGCAGGACCGCCAGCGCCGCGGTCGAACGTATCGCACCTTCAAATGGCAGGCCGGCCTCAGTCAGACCGAGGTGCAAAGGATAGGGAAAACGTTCGGCCATCTCCCGGTACACGGCGATCGTATCGGACACGCTTGTCGTCTTGGCAGAAATGACGATGTCCTCGAAACCGAGCTGGCGCGCCGGTTCGAGACCGCGCTCAAGGCTTTCAAGCATCGCCGCAACTGTCGGTCGGCGATGTTTCTTGAGAATCGTTTTCTCAACCGAGCCGGCGTTCACGCCGATGCGGACTGCCGCGTCATAGTCTTGAGCGGCACGGATGACCTCCTTCACCCGGCCGGCAGAGCCGATGTTGCCCGGATTGATCCGCACCTTATCAAACCCGGCTTTAATCGCAGCAATAGCCAACCGGTGGTCAAAATGCACGTCGGCAATCAGGGGTAGTTTGACGCGGGCCCGGATTTCGGGTAGAGCTTCCGCTGCCGCCTGGTCTGGCACGGCAACGCGCACCAACTCGCATCCGGCCCGCTCCAAAGCCCTAATCTGGCGCACCGTTGCTCGGACATCATCGGTCCGCGACTTGGTCATGGACTGGACTGCAACCGGCGCTCCACCGCCGATCCGCACCCTGCCTACCCGGACCGAACGGGCTATTCGTCCTCTCGCCAGTCGCGTCGCGTCTTTCGCCCGTTCTCCTCCTCGATTCCTTGACTCCTTGATTCCTCGACTCCTTCCGTTACCCTGAAACCCTTTCAATCCGCGCGCCCAGCGCAACGAGTTTCTTCTCCAGTCGCTCGTAACCCCGGTCGAGATGGTAGATACGCAGAATCTCGGACTGGCCCTGCGCGGCGAGTGCGGCCAACACGAGCGCAGCCGAGGCCCGAAGGTCCGAGGCCATCACTTGGGCCGACGACAAACATTCGACGCCCTGAATCACCGCCATGTTCCCGTTGATGTCAATCCGTGCTCCCATGCGGTTGAGCTCAAGGGCATGGAGGAAACGCGACTCGAATATGTTCTCGGTCACGACGCTCGTGCCCCGGCCGGTCGTCAGCAGGGCGGTGAACTGTGCCTGCAGGTCGGTTGGGAAGCCGGGATAGGGCCGAGTGCTGATGTTGATGCCGACCGGCCGGTCCGCGGCCGAGACGAGCAGCTTTCTTCTGCCGGTCTCTACTTCGGCGCCCGTCTCACGCAGCTTGTCCAACACAGCGGTCATCTGTTCGGGTCGGCAGCCTTTGATTTCGACACGTCCCTTGGTGATGGCTGCCGCCACAGCCAGAGTGCCGGCCTCAATCCGGTCTGGTATCGGCCGATGAGTCGCTCCGTGGAGTCGCCTCACCCCCTGAATCCGTACCTTCGGTGTCCCGGCGCCTTCGACAATTGCGCCCATGCTGCTCAGAAACCGGGCCAAGTCGCTGACTTCCGGCTCGCAGGCTGCGCCCTCAATTACAGTTGTTCCCCGTGCCAGCACTGCGGCCATCATTGTATTCGCGGTCGCGCCGACGCTCGGGCCATTGGGCCCTTCGAGCAGAACCGTGCTGCCGCGCAGCGGTCGGCCTCGGGCATGGATGTAACCGTGCTCGATTCTTACCCGGGCGCCAAGGGCTTCGATACCCTTGAGGTGCAAGTCAACCGGCCGGGGCCCGATGGCGCAGCCGCCGGGCAAGGAGACTCGTGCCTCCCCGAACCGACCGAGTAGTGGACCGAGCACGTAGTAGCTCGCCCTCATCTTGCGGACGATGTCATAGGGGGCTTCTTTGCTGAGCCGGCCCGCGGCAGCGACGGTGATGCCTCGGCCTTGTCGGGTGACGGAGACCCCCATGGACAAAAGCAGCCGAACCATCGTGCTCACGTCCTCGAGCAACGGGACGTTGGTGATTGTGCAAGGTTCCTCGGTCAGCAGTGTGGCGGCAAGAATCGGCAGCACCGCATTCTTGGCACTGGCAACGGCTACCAAACCGCGCAGGGCCGGCCCGCCGCGGACGAGCAGTTTGTCCATAGTAAGTGATATTCTCGGTGCTGGGGCGCTGGAGTCAAGTGCCGACCGGTGACCCCAGTTCCGACATTGCATTTTGGATTCTTGTTAAGAAAGTAAGCTGCTCCCCTCGTATCACCTGCGTCTAAGGTACTATGCACGACGTTCACCAGTCAGGTGCAGAAAGGAGCAGCCCAGTGTATAGACCGATTGTAACACAGGAACGTCTCGACTTTCAGCTTGCCCCGACCCGCGCTACCTTCACCGCTCGGGCCGGTTTGGCCCTGCTGCAGGAGGCAGCGTTGGTGTTGGGCGTACGCAAGAGCATCAAGGAGAATCTGCCGGCAGGAGTATGTCCTGACAACCAGGCCGGCTCGCCGGACTCAAACGGGTCAATCAGTTCCTCGCCCGGCAGGTGATTGCCCGGAGCAACGAGAACGACTTCACCCTGGACATAGACGCGACGATGATCGAGACCAAGAAGCACTGTGCCGACATGACCTATCTCGGCTGCCGCGCCTTTCAGGCGCTCCTGAGCTTCAGCGCTGAGTTGGACCTCTGTGTCGCCTGCGACTATCGTCAGGGGTCGGGCCCGGCCGGCACGGACGTGAAGCAGCAGTTACGGGCCGCTGTCCGGCTGCTTGAGTCATGCGGCACGCGGCTGGCGTACCTACGGAGCGACTCGGCCGGCTGCACTGAGGGCAAAGCGGTGCGGCACGGACGCTGGCTGATTCTGCGGGTATGCGAGAGTCGTTTCGAGTTGCTCCGGGATGCACGCCAGCGGCTGACAGTGCTGGCGGCGCCTGGGTAGGCCCAACCGACAGCTCAGGGTAAGAACCCGGAAGGGCAGCTTCACCTGAGACCATCCGGGCCATCTGTCTTCTGCGCCGACGTCCTCCGGCGACCGACCCTACCGTTGCGGACACACTCAAGCGTCAGCAAGAAGACACCTGACCGGCCAATCCTGCGGCCGTGAGCACGATCCTGTCAACCTTATGACTCAATTTCGGAACTAGGACCCAAGTGGTGAACGGCGGAGAGCGGAGGGCGGTGAACGGAAAACCCAGGGATAGTCCCAGTCAGTCCTTGACAGCAGGTGCCCTGCGGGTTAGCGTTTGACGTGCGGCTGGCGATTCTCTTTCTTGTCCTAACGGTCGTGAAAACCCTGGGACAGTCCCCGCCGCGTTGGAACGCGGCGCAATCCGGGACAGTCCCGGGTTTTCTCCTGTCACTGCACTCGAGCGGCCAGGTGTCGGGATGGTTCGGTTTCAGCCTTCTGCCCGGTGGGGACACGATGTCGAATCATGTCTCGACGATACCTGCCGGGCTGCGCTACGTGCCGGCGCTGGATGTTGAATGGCGGCGGTTCGATGCCGAGGCGTCGGTGAACGCCTGCGCGTTGGCGCAGGCCTATGACCACGACCGCCTTGTGCTTGAGAGCTACCTCAAGCCATATCGGCTGTGGGTGCGTTACTCGACCGCACGGCTCGAGGCGCGGGCTGGACTGCAGAAGGTCAACTTCGGGTCGGCAACGTTGCTGCGGCCGCTGCAGTGGTTTGACCGCATAGACCCGCGCGACCCGCTCGGCTTGACCGATGGCGTGTATTGCCTGCTGGGCCGGTACTACTTTCAGAACAACGCGAACCTGTGGGCGTGGGTACTGCTCGGCAACAGCTCGCCCAAGGGCTGGGAGCAAATTGGCTCGGAACGCTGGAAACCTGAGTTCGGCGGCCGGGCGCAACTGCCGGCGCCGAGCGGCGAACTCGCGGCGACTCTGCACTACCGCCACGTGGAGCAGGAAGGGCCTGGTATCATCACCCGGGTTGACGACGGCCGGCTTGGACTCGACGGTAAGTGGGACTTGGGCGTCGGCTGCTGGTTCGAGGCGACCCTGATGCGGCAGGGCTTCGGCGGACCGTGGGAGAATGACAGCTGGCAGCGGGTTGCGACCGTCGGCGCGGACTACACTTTCGGCGTCGGCAACGGCTTGGCAGTGACGGCCGAGTATATGATACTGGAGAACACGTCCGAGGCCTTAGGCTCGGGTGAGCGCGCGCAGGCGTCGGCGGCGATGATTTCCTACCCGCTCGGGTTCTTAGACAACGTACGCGGTATCGCTTTGTACGACTGGCAGAGCAAGGACATCTACACCCACCTTGGCTGGCAACGGACGCTAGACAAGTGGCTTCTCAGTGTGTCCGCGTTCTGGAATCCTGACACGCCAGCAGGACTGGGTGTAGCTGGTATCAGCGCGGCGGGCAAGGGCATGCAGCTAATGGTAGTATTCAATCACTAGCGAAGGAGCGAAGTGATGACGAACAGCGGCGTGGTAATCAGCACCGAGAATCTGATTAAGAAGTACCCGATGGGCAGGACCGAGCTCGTGGCGCTCAAGGGAATTACACTGACGTTCAGGAGGGGCGAGTTCGCCGGCCTGGTTGGACCATCAGGCTCGGGCAAGACCACCCTGCTGAACATCATCGGCACGCTGGATGCTCCGAGCGAGGGCAGCGCAACCGTGCTCGGTCAGCGGGTAGAAAAGTTGTCTGCTCGTCAGGCCGCAGCCCTGCGCAGCCGGCACATCGGCTTCATCTTCCAGACGTTCAACTTGTTGCCGGTCTACACGGCATATGAGAATGTTGAGTTCCCCCTGCTGCTGCTAGGCATGGGTGCGGCCGCGCGCCGCAAGGCAGTAATGGCGGCACTGGAATGGGTCGGGTTGGCCGACCGGGCAAGGTCGAGGCCAACTGAGCTTTCCGGCGGTGAGAGTCAGCGCGTGGCGATCGCCCGCGCCGTGGTGAAGCGACCGGAAATCGTACTGGCTGATGAGCCAACCGCGAATCTCGATGCCGAGAACTCGCACAGGATTCTTAGAACGATGGTCGAGCTTAACCAGGACCTAGGTACGACGTTCATCTTCTCGACCCACGATGAGAAGGTCATCGAGTACCTGAGACGCAAGATTGTGCTGGTTGACGGCGCAGTGGCGGATGACCGGCCAGGGACCGGCCCGACGAGTCCGGCTCGGAGCCCTGAATGCCGTCCTTCCCTTCCCGACCATCATTCTCCCTCTCTCCTTGGGGAAAAGGGTCAGAGTGAGGGGTTGCTTCGATGATGACACTGCAACTGGCAGTCCGCAACCTACGCGGTGCTGGTATCAGGACATGGCTGAATGCGTTCTCTTTGTCGCTCGCATTCGTCGCCATCATCTTCAGCCAGGGGCTGCTGCGCGGCATGAACAAACAGGCTGAGGACGCCTCAACCGCCTACGAGTACGCCGGCGGCCAGTACTGGCACGAGCGGTACGACCCTTACGACCCGCTGACGCTCGCCGTGGCGCACGCACCGTTGCCGCCAGAGCTGGCAAGGCTGGTGGATTCGGGCGACGCGGTTCCGATTCTCATCGTGCAAGGCAGCATCTATCCCCAGGGTCGGTTGAAGCCGGTACTAATCAAGGGCATCGCTCCAAACCAAAGGGTGCTTGCTCTGCCCACGCAGCGGCTCGCCGACACAACAATCGAGCTGCCGGTGCTCATCGGCAGCCGCATGGCCCGGTCCGCAGGGCTCTCTGTCGGAGACTATGTGACCGTTCAATGGCGGGACGTCAACGGCGCATTCGACGCCCGCGACGGTCAGGTTGTCGAAGTCATGCACACCAGCGTCGGGACCGTGGATGTGGACCAAGTCTGGGTACCGCTTGAGCGCCTGCAGGCGCTGGTCGGCATGCCGGGCGAGGTGACACTGGTCACGCTGGCGCGGAATCCGATGAGACGAACAGGCGCAAAAGTGACCACGTTCCCAGGCTGGGTGTTTCGCTCACCCGGCTATCTGCTCTCCGACCTGAGACAGATGATTCAGTCCAAGACCGTGGGTCAGTCAATCATGTTCACCGTGCTCTTCCTTCTCGCGATGCTGGCGATATTCGACACCCAAGTACTATCCATCTTCCGGCGCCGGAGGGAAATCGGCATGCTCGTTGCCCTGGGCATGACCCGCAGCCAGGTCATCGCGATGTTCACGTTCGAGGGTTCGCTCTACGGGGTGCTGGCAGCTCTGCTCGGCTCGGTCTACGGCCTGCCGCTCTTCATCTACATGAACGCCAACGGTTTCTCGGTGCCGGGCGGTGACACGTGGGGCTTCTCGATGGGTGAGAAGCTCTATCCAGCCTACTCCGCCGGGCTCGTGCTGGGCACAACCGCCCTCGTGCTCGTAGTCACAACCATCGTCGCTTGGCTGCCGACGCGCCGGATTGCCCGGCTCAAGCCGACCGACGCCCTGTCCGGGAGAGTGACATGATTAGCTTCCTGGTCAAGGGACTGGTGCGCGACCGGAGCCGCAGCCTGTTCCCGCTGCTGACGGTCGCCATCGGTGTTTCGCTCTGCGTGCTGCTCGACGCATACCTGCGCGGGGTTGCCGGCGGCGTTTTCAATACCACTGCCAGCTTTGTCTGCGGCCACGTCCAAGTAACGACCCGGGCGCGCGGATGCGAAGGGACCGGCGCCTCGAACGAGCTGGCTCTGCTCAATGTCGGCCGATTGCTCCTCGAACTGCACCGTGACCATCCTGATATGATCTGGACTCCGCGTATCCGGTTCGGCGGCCTCGTGGACGTACCCGACTCGACCGGCATGACCCGGACTCAGTCACCAGTCGTGGGCATGGCGGTTGACCTCACGCCCGGCAGTCCTGAGTACCGACTGCTGCGACTCGAGCAGTCGCTTGCTTCGGGCCGACTACCCAGCGCGCCGGGCGAAGTGGCCATCTCCGACGACTTCGCTCGGCGGCTCGGGGTCAGGCCGGGCGACCGGCTGACCCTAGTCGGCTCGACGATGAACGGCAGCATAATGGTCCGGAATCTCACTTTATCCGGCACCGTGCGGTTCGGCGTCACCGCGCTCGACCGCGGCGCGCTGCTCGCCGACATTGCCGACATCGGGCAGGCGCTGGACATGGTGGATGCGGCCGATGAGGTGCTCGGTTTCTTCAGCCACGGTCAGTACGATGACCGGACTGCGACCCGACTGGCCGACTCTTACAACGCCGCCCATCCCTCCGCAGGCGACTTCGACCCCGAGATGGCGACCCTGCGCAAGGCGAGCGGTTTCGGCTCACTGGTGGACGTGATGAACGCGGCGTCGGCTCTGGTCATCGGCATCTTCGTCCTAGCCATGTCGGTCGTGCTGTGGAATGCCGGATTGATGGGCAGCCTGCGGCGCTACGGCGAAATCGGCATCCGACTGGCAATCGGCGAGTCGAAAGGGGCGGTCTATCGCGCACTTCTGGCCGAGGCGTTCTTTGTCGGGCTGGTTGGCTCGGCCCTGGGCACGCTCATCGGGCTTGGGTTCAGTCTCTACCTGCAGGAAGTCGGCATCAACATCGGCAGCATGATGCGCAATGCCTCGATGGTAATGGACGACGTCATCCGGGCGCGCATTGCCCCGGGAAGCTACATCATCGGCTTTCTGCCCGGCATCTTGGCGACTTTCATCGGCGCGGCGATATCAGGATTGGCAGTGTTCCGGCGCCAAACCGCGGCGCTGGCAAAGGAGTTTTCCTCATGAAGGCCCTCGTCCAGAGTCTCTGGTCCATCTGGCTTTTCGGCATCAGCTTGGCGGCTGAGCTGCCGGACGGCAATGCCTTTCTCAAACGGATTGACGAAAACGTGGGCGCCGAAAACCGGGTCATCGTTGCAGAGATGGTCATCACCGGCCGGCGCGGCACGCGCACCATCCGGACCAAGTCGTGGATAAGCGGCACCGAGAAGTCATTCACCGAATACCTTGCCCCGGAAAGAGAACGCGGCACCAAACTGCTCAAACTTGGGCGTCAGCTCTGGATGTACACGCCGGAGAGCGACCGGACGATAATGATTTCCGGCCACATGCTGCGCCAGTCGGTCTCCGGCTCGGACCTTTCCTACGAAGACCTGATGGAGGACCCGCGCTTGGCCAATCGCTACACTGCCCGGACCATCGGCACCGATACGGTCATCGGTCGGCCGGCCTGGAAGCTGGAACTGACCGCCAAGACCGCGGATGTCGCCTACCAGCGGGTGAAGCTGTGGGTTGACCAGGAACGCAGCATCGTCCTCAAGGAAGAGCGCTACTCCAAAGGCGGACGGCTGCTCAAGACAACCGAAGTTAGGGAGGTCCGGCAGTTCGACAGTCGCTGGCTGGCCCGGTCGGCCGTGTTCCGCGACGTGCTCAAAGCCGGCGGCGGGACCGAGCTCCGGCTCGACTCGGTCTGGTTCAATGTCAACATCCCCGACTCCCGATTCTCCAAGGCCGCGCTGAAGAAATAGTGGTCTAAAAGCATCCGGGCCCTGAGCTGTGCCTCAAGGCCCGGAGCCGAAACTGACGACGCGAGCTACTCGATTCGCGTTACGGCCACCAGTAGTCGTCGCCCGGCTCGCCGCCGATGCCGTTGTCGTTCGCATCCAGCCGGCGGCCGTTCTTCGATTTGACTTGGCTGGACACAAACGCCCGCAGCGTCCCGCTGACCGGCCGCGAGAAGTAATACGCCAGCCGGGTGTCCCCGTAGACCCGCAGGAAGACGAACGTACCCGGGACAAAGCCCTCTGAGTCGAACACCCGGACGTTCGCCGAAGTCAGCGTCGTCTCGTCCATGTCGTCGTTGAAGTCGAAGAACAGCCCGTTGTTCGTCGTGCTCACCCCATCCACATTCGGAGCGTCAATCGTGTCGCAGAGGAAGTAGCTCCCGTAGTCGGGCTCGCTCTCCTCAGGTCCGTCGCCGTCGGCATCGAGACTCAGGACATGGCCCGGCGTGCGCGGCAGGCCACGGGCCAGCACCGCACTGCTGGTGATGGTCATCGTGTACTTCATGCCGTAGAGCAACGGCGAACCGGCGCGCGGCCGGAAGGCAACTGCGTTCTCAGTCACCCAGACGCGCTGCAGCGGCACCGACGAGCCGGTTGTGTCCTTGAGCAGGAAGTTTTCCGGGACGAGCTTCGTCGTGTCCATCGGCAGCGTGAAGCTCACGGTGATATCGGGCATCGTGTCGTCAATCGCCTCGGTATCAGGGTCAAACGTCCGAACCCGAGGCGGGACTGTTGAGACGCAACTGTCCGGGCTTGAGCCTGCGGTGTAAAACGTCGTTAGAAAGTCGTCGTAGGGTGGCTCCTCCTCGGTCCGGTTACCGTTGCCGTCGAGCGGCTTGCCCCAGCGGTTCCGGGCGCCGCCGGTGGCGACCGTCAACAGGTAGGCACTGCTCTGGCTCCAGTTCGAATGACGAATATAGAGCGTACGGGCGTCGGCGTTGTAGGAAACCTCCAACCCATTGACGAGTAGATTGGTGGTGGTGTTGAGCACGCTGACGTTGTCGGTGACCGAACCCGGGTCCATGAAGTCGCAGAACCTAACCGTCACCGTGGCCTGGACGCCGGCGGCATCGGGGTTATCGTCCACGAGCATTCCCGCGAGCGACGGCGTCACCGACCAGACTCGGGGCAGATTGCCGGCCCCGGTCTCAAGCGGCAGGTTGGTATCCACGTCGAGTTCGTTTGCCGGCTTCTGGCACGCAATGACCGCAAGCAGCAGCGCGCCAAGCAAAAGCAGGTATCTCATCTTTCCTCCTTCAGAACTTCAGCGTCACTGACAGCCGCCAGTTGGTTAAGTCCGTCAGTCGGGCAAAGCCCGCGAGGTCGATCTGCAGGTTGTCAATCGGGTCGAAACCGATGCCGTAGGCGTAGCGGGTCGTGTGGGTTGTACGGCGCTGGGTTTCGGCCCGGCCCGGTCTGGTTTCGGCCGCACCCAGGTACTCGAAGTAGGAGCCGTCGCCGTAGTCAATGCGGGTGAGCTCGGGCGACGAGCCGACCAGTTGCTCGGTCCGGGTTCGGTCCGACCAGGTGACCAGATGGCTGAAACCCAGCCGCAGCGCGAGCGCCGGAAGGATGCGGTACTCCAGACCGACCGGCAGACTGAGAGTATTGGTGCTCGAGGTGTTCCGGTCGAGCCACTGTTCGGAAGAGGAGACCCGACGGCGCCAGTCCTCGCGGCCGGCGATAGTATCACCGTTGTCGTGCGCTGCAGCAGAGCGAGTGGTCCACGAACCAACCAGCGAATCCTTTGATACCTCGGTCGAGAACCCGAGCCCGAGTCCGAACTTGAACGCTGGGGTCACGGTGATGAGCTGGCGGGTGACGAAACTCAGATTTGTGCCGGCCTGTGTGCCCGAGTAGCGGACGAAGGACGAGTCGCACACCGTATCCACCCCGGGCCGGGCAACGCTGTCCGCCATATACGCGTAGAGACCGGCGGCGTCGGCCGCGGCCGCGCCGCTCCGACTCGCGCCCGAGAGATAGAACCGGCTCTCCAGTTGCTCGCTCGGGACGTAGAACAAGGAAAGAGTCGCCGACATCCGGTTGCCGGAAAACGGCAGGGCCAACGTGTCGGTCATCCGCTCATTGACATAGTCGGCAATCAGCGGGTCGGCCGGACTGCGGTCAACCATCCGCTGGCGGTGCACGTTGTAGTCGTACTTGGAGCCAGCAAGAGTGAAATCAGCCAGCAACCCGAGCCGGACGAACTCCATATCGTACCAGGCGTTAGCAATGATGCGGTTGTCGGTGAACAGCGACCGGGACGAACCGCGGCTGGTGTCCTTCTCCAAGAACACCGGCCGCTGGTCAACAAGGTTGGTGTCTCGGCGCTCCCAGACCCGATTGGCTAACGGACTCCAGTCCTCGGTCAGCTCGTCGCCTCGGGCGAACCCGACCCCGAGCCGCAGCGCGCCGGTCTTCAGACCGAGGCCCAAATAATAGTCGGTCTGGGCGCTCTCGTCCCAGGCGTCGACTTTTGTGACCTTGACGCGCTTGTAGTCGTAAGTTCCATTAGAATCCAAATCCTCAAGCTCAGTCTCCACCAGTTGCGCCGAGCCGAACAGCGAATCGCCGTACTCGCCGGCGATGCCGGTGAACCGAGGGGTCCGGGCCGCGGACCGATCGAAGACCAACCCCGGATGGAACGCGCCGAGCCGATTGGTTGAACCGCCGACGAAGTAGAAGTTGTCGGTCCGGTTGCCGAACTGCTCCTCTTGGCCAGTGACCAGGTTTGACAGTCCGGTGTAGACCCGACTGCCGACGATGAGCGGAATCCGCGCCGGCTCGAACAGCAGGTCATAGTCGTCGCTCCACAGCCCGGCAGTTGACTGACTGCGGAACGAGCTGGTCGTGTACGCCCCTGCCAGACCGCACATGACCAGAGTTAGGACAATGTATCTCATCGAACCTCCTTTGGTTGCACTACTGAGCTGGATAGTAGCCGGCCGCCGGGCATTGTCAAATGAAAATCACCCTTGACCCCTGCTGTCAGTCGTCTAAAATAACCCTAAGCAATCAGCCCGGAGGTCTTATGTACCGGATGCTAGTCCTTCTGTTCCTTGCCGGACTCGGGGCATCGTTTCCGGCTCACAATCTGACGATTGGAAGCGGCGAAATCCCGCTCGAGATTGACACCTATGGCCGGTTCCAGCAGAACCGCAGCCTGTTCATGTGGACACCGTTCGATTCGACGCGTCAACACTGGGACCTCACCCAATACCCGGGCGGCCAGTGGGCCCGGGTGGGGTTGCGCTCGCCGACTGAAGGCCGGCCGCCCGCGCCCGAGTCGATGGCTACCGACCCGCCCGCACCGTCAATCATGGAGATTGACACCCTGGGGTCAAACCTCGTCCAGTGGATTTACGAGGACAAGGACGAGTTCGGTCTCTACATTGACGGCATTGACTTCACCCAACAGGGTTTCCGTTTCATCGGCAACTACCAGCCCGACGGCAACGTCTACACTACGCCGATGTACTACGGTGCTGGCTGGATCAGCGCCGTCTCATGGCAGTACGAAATCATCCCGGGTGTGCCCTATCAGGCGGTCGAGCAGCACACCAAGCGGATTGTGGCCAAAGGCAAGGTCAAGGTGCCGATGTCGGGTGAATATTACTGGCCCTGCTTGGTCATCCGCGACAACATGGTGTACACCGACAACCTGGGCACAAACGACCGGCGCTGGATTTACGAATGGGTCGTGCCCGGCCATTTCACCGGCGCCAACGGCGTGGCCGCGGCGATGAGTCAGAACGGCGCCTCACCCGACTTCATCAATGTCGAGACCTTCATGCAACTGTCGTCCTGCTACATTCCGGACTGGGACCTGGTTCCGCCCGTATTCAGCAGCACCCGGGTCTGGTTCGATACCGCCTTTGCCGGCCCCTTTGCGGTCTGGTCGGTAATCACCGACGACCACGCCCGCGGCGCCGAGTCGCTCTGCTACCGGGTCAACTCAGGCGCATGGGTCGCGACCGCTGAGGACTCATCTCGCGGCGACACGTTCTACTTCACAATCCCCGCAGTGACGCCCCCAGCCCGGATTGACTACTACGTCTGGGCAATGGACAGCTTCTCGCTTGCCCGGAACATCGAGTTCTGGACCACCTGGCCGGTCTGCTCGCCCGAAAGCACGATGGTGACCTTCAACGTCACGGGCGTGGGTGTCAGCGAATCGGGTGTCGTGCTTCCGGGTCAGCTCGGTCTCACGGCATCGCCCAACCCATTTGGAACCGCGACGACATTCTACTTCTCCTACCCCAGAGTCGAACGGGCCACGGTCAACGTCTTCAGCACCTCGGGCGAACTGGTGCGCAGCCTAAGCATGACGTCTGCTCCCGGGCTCGGCTTCACTGCCCACTGGGACGGCAAAGATGAAGCCGGTCAGGAGGTTCCGGCCGGGACCTATCTGTACCGGGTCGAAAGTTCCGGCTATTCTGAAACGCGCAAGGTCCTCATCGCCCGGTAGGAGAGTAACGTGAGATTCGATCTCGTCATTGTCGAGCGGCCGGACGACACCAACGTCATCATTGGCCAGACCCACTTCATCAAGACCGTCGAGGACATCCACGAACTGATGGTGACGACCGTGCCGGGCGTCAAGTTCGGCCTTGCGTT
>FWPV01000307.1_pt1 | contig 26287 bp, 19 predicted proteins | sample 2228371 | NCBI WGS metagenome assembly FWPV01 (sample SAMEA103939776, study PRJEB20133) | metagenome
CCCATCGGCCGCCATTTTTGCCTTAGTCCTTTCTCAAGACCTCACTATGCAAAACTATGCTAACGTGTTGCCGTTCGTGGGTTCAAGAAAATCCAACGCAAAATTTGTTCATGGTCGGAGTAACTGATACTAGACATCTTTCTTGCCGTGGCAAAACTCCAAACTTTTGGGCATTACTTATTCGAAGCCTTTGCCGGTTCCTCTTTAGGGAGCATTTTCGTGCAAAAAAACCAATCAAGGCAAGTCACGTCCTTGTCTTTCTTCTCGATCCTTTCTTTGGCACTGCCACAAGACCCTGGAGGAGGCACAATAACTGGCTGTCCTGGTTCCCAGTCTGCAGGTGTGGCAACTTTGTGGGCATCGGAGGTCTGCATGGCGACTAGAAGGCGTTTAATTTCTTTAAAGTTTCTACCGTTTGCCAGAGGATAGTAGATAATAGCTCTAATAATTCCCTCAGGGTCTATAAAAAACACTGCTCGGACGGCCTTCGTGTCGCTGGCCGATGGCTGAAGCATACCATACTTCTTAGACACCTCCATCTTAATATCTTCGATGAGAGGGAACATAACTTCAATATTCTTCATGCCTTTGTATTCAATCTTTTCTTTTATGGTTCTTAGCCATGCTATGTGACTGTAAACGCTGTCTATGCTTAGACCAACGAGTTTGCAGTTTAGGGCCTCAAACTCTGGCATCATAGCGGCAAAAGTCATGAATTCAGTGGTGCAAACCGGGGTGAAATCTGCGGGGTGGCTGAAAAATATCACCCACTTGCCTTTATAGTCATCTGGAAAATTGATTTTCCCTTGGGTCGTTTCGGCTGTGAAATTAGGTGCCTTCTCGCCTATTACGGGCATTCGTACTTCCCCTTTTTGTTCTGCGACGACGGATGAGGCCGCTACGAACATGAGGAGCAAGTAGCACACCATGGAACTGATTACCAATTTTGGGAATCTAGACATACCTCTTCTCCTTTCTAACTATATTGTTGTTTTTTGAGCGACCAAAGCCGCTACGGAGTGATAATAGTTACTATTAGCATCAATAGACCGCCATTGTCAAGGAATCCCCATTGACCATAAACAGTGATTCTCGCACTTGCTCGACTGTAGATGGCTACAACCGTCTTTTTTACACTGCCAGCTATATACGCGGAGACCAAATGCTTATAGATCAGGTGTGAAAGACGATATTGCAAAGACTGAAGAAAATCTTGCAAGCAGGTGAAACAGCTCAATCAATGGTATGGACGAATATCCGCTTAAGACCTCTTGAACGATATAGACCACATGAGCTTTGACAACGGTAATACTGCGATCTACTCACCTATGCAAACGATCGCGACTTCGAACAGTTAATAAATTAGCAACAAATTAGGAATTGTACAAAAAAGTCGTCCTGTAACATGACTCAAGGCATTGATTCGCTTGGTCGGGACGACTGGATTTGAACCAGCGACCCCTGCATCCCGAATGCAGTGCTCTACCAGGCTGAGCCACGTCCCGACAACGCATCATAATAGACTTTTATGTCTCTGCTGTCCAGTGGTTTGAAAGATTTTGTGTGGAATGTCAGTTATCATAAAATCAGCTTCAATGAGCCACCATTTAGACCGGAATGCAATTTTAAGAAAGGGGCTTGAGTGTTTAGTCTTGTCAAAGAATTTGCGCTTGCACCTGAAACTACTTCGACGCGGGGATTTTCTCATTCCGAGGCATCTGAACGTCCTTTCCGTAGATAGCAAATCCCAGAGTCCCAATAACGCCAAAAATGAAAGCCGTGATAAAGTTCGTCTCGGGGCTTATCTCCCATAGGAACGCCCCGCCGAATGCAGCAACAGAGACTACCACGTCCCTTATTAAGTAATACAGACCAAACATACCTGCTTTGCAGTCGTCAGGGGCGATGTCCATGATTAAAGACTTACGGGTGGGCTCTCCGAACTCCTTCAGGCCACGAAGTATAAAGGCGAACACCAACATTTCAAAAGATTGACAGTACCTCAAAACGAACGGGAAGAGAGCGAAAAAACCGAAGGTCACAACCACATAAGGTTTCTTTGTTCCTTTGTCCGCCAGGTAGGCGACTGGTATGTAAACCAGTACAGCGGTTGCCATTTCGATGCTTGTCAGAATTCCAAACTGAACGGCTGACACAGGTTCAGAAATCAATTTCATACACCACACGACCACAAAGGCATAGGGAATCTGTTCACAAAAGCGGACTAATATATCCGATACTAACAATGTTTTCATATCGGAACTCATACGAAGATACAATTTGGCTGGATTCTTTTCTGGAACGAGCTGGCACTCTTCTTTTTTCAAAGTAGTGATTCTACTGTCTTGGATGAGTAGTTGTTGTATGACTAGAGCTACCATCGACAGTCCTAATGCTACCCCAAAAGCTATGCGGACCCCGTTACTTTCGCCCCAAACACTGATGCAGAATCCACCGAGGACTGGGCCGAGGGCCATAGGCACACGACGAACCAGCGAGTGCATGGTGACTCCCATGGTCCGTTTGTTTTGGGGCAGCACTGCGTATATTAGGCTTATGGTGGCAGGCAAAGAGACAGCGGACCAAGAGATGAAAAATACGGCTCCAACCAGCACCGCTTCCCACCTCGGAACAAATATCACGATGGCGAACCCGGCCATCGCAACAAGATTGAAAAACAACAAAGCCTTCTTTCCACCAATTCTATCGGCGAGGTAACCACCGGGGAATGAATAAAGAGCGGACAAGAGATTGTCCATGGCATTTAAGAAACCGATGGACAGGGCTCCTCCGCCCAGAGCCAACAAGTAAATGGGGAGAAATCGCTCCCCCATTCGTTCGCCCATTCCAACCAATATGACGATGAACAGTAAACCAACGGTACTCCTTTGCAGCCCTAAGAAATGACTAATTGATACCTTTTGTCTCATGATACTACTGCCGTAAGTTGTCTAGACGTTTTTTTAGCTAGGACATCTTTGAAATGACTGATTATATGATGGTCTCATCGTTGATTCTGTAATGTATAGATACTTGCACGTTGCCTGATAAAGCACGGATTCCTACCTTCAGGTTCATGACATTCGTTCGAACGATACCAAGGACAATATTCTCATTCGGATGCGACTGGTATTCATGATGGGAAGTATTAGTCATTGGTAATACTAAACTTACCTGAAAAAACCCTTCTTCAAAAGAAAAAACATGGATCTGTTACCTAAGAAAAGACAGGATCTGTCATTGGGGCTTCGAAGGAGATGTTAAATTTCTCTTCTTTGAACCACAAAACGAGTTTATACAATCCCCGAAGAACAATTTTTCGGATTTCCTGATGATCAGATAGCAGCAAGCTTTACGACTTCTGCATGCATCATAATAAAAACCTTTCCAGGAGTCATTTTGATATACATTAGTCGCAGTTTTTTGCATCATGCTGAAATCTGAGTAAAACAGATGATTAACGAATTATCACTATTAGTTGCACGTTTCTCATTTTTGTGGTATCCGCATGGAATCCCCTCTCTTGACGCCTCTTCACACTGCAAGGAAATTCCAAAGCTAATTCCTCATGTCATTTCTATCCAGATGTGACAGGGTGTTACCAGCGGGCGAGGCCCCTCTCTTCAATGTGAAAAGACAGTAACAATTCTAATCAATTAGAGAAGAACAGTGATTAATGTGGGCAAGAACACATTGCAGGAATTCCTTTCAATCTGCGTCCAGCACCTTTCGCACTACCCCAAGCAACTTGTTCGTTGAGTAAGGCTTCTTTAGGAACGCTTTAGCGCCCCAGTTTATAGCTTCTTCCTCATCACTCTCGGATAGGACACCGCTGGAAATAATGATCCTGGCTCTTGGATTGGTCTTAAGTAGTTCCCGCAGGCATTCATTTCCGCCCATCTCAGGCATCATCAAGTCCAGAATGATCAAGGCGATATCATTTCGCCGGATTCTATACAATTCAATTGCCTCTCTTGCACGGCTAGCAGTGAAAACAGTGTAGCCCGCCTGTTTGAGGATTTCCGAGCTTGTCTGCAAGACGGGAGCCTCATCATCCACCAACAGTATTTGTTCTGAACCACCCACTGTCACGGCGTCCCCAGGGCCCGAATCTTCACCAATAGCGCTCTCAACTATAGGAAAATACATATTAAACGTGGTTCCCTGACCTACAATACTGTGACAAGCGATGTGACCACCGTGCTGCTTGACAATGCCAAAAACAATGGACAATCCGAGTCCCGTACCTTTGCCTGCCCCTTTCGTTGTGAAAAAGGGCTCAAATATGCGCTCCACCGTTTCCCTGGACATGCCGCATCCGCTGTCTGAAACAGAAAGATTTACATAACGCCCTGGTTGAACACCAGGATGAAGCCGGCAGTACTCCATATCGAGTGTTACAGGCCTTGTTGCGATTATTAGATTACCCTTCCCTTCGGGCATCGCATCTCTCGCATTAATTGCCAGATTCAACAGAACCTGCTCAATTTGCAATTGATCTGCGTTCACAACCTCTGACTCATCTCCCAATTGCAGTTCGATCGAACGGTGGTGCATTTTGAATGGATACAGGAACTCTGTCTCTGCAAATATAGGCTTGTTAGGGTCTCACTTTTATCTTGGAGAAACATTATACCTCAATCATGTTATATAGTTTAATATATTTTATGCCCTTTTTGGTAACAAAGGACTCCTTCGTATCCTACGGAGGTACTCCCAAGTTAAACGCGAATTCCGAGCATGTTGTGCTCGGTCATTCCCTTGCAAGTGCTAATCCGGGAAGATGGAGTCCCCATCAAGTCACGAATGACATTAATGAGTGTTTGTCATGGCGAGGAGGCGTAAGTGGACCTAGTAAGCTCACCTTCGCTCTATTTAGAGCGCACCAATCGTTCAATGCACTTCACGCTAGAAAGCCGGTGCATTGCCACAGAAATTTAGAAGATATATAACTAGGCAATAATTCAGACCTTTTTGATCCGGATCAAATCCATATTTGACGACAGAATCACATAAGGCAGAATTAGAAGTTGATTTCTAAGCGTCGAAAGCTTACTCGAGGTGTTTGTCGAAGAATCTCGCAATTTCCTCGAATGCTTCCTTGGATTCTGGTGCGTCGAAGACAAGAATGTATTCGGCATGGGACATGCCTTCGAACACCTGGAGTTGCGCATCGACATCAGCCTGTCTAAGTTTCCTGTGCATCCTAATTGTGTCGCTTAGCAATAGGTCACGAGTTCCTGTGGTCAGGATGGAGGGGGGAAAACCTCCTGAGTAGTTTGCATAGACCGGCGAAATTAGAGGGTGCTTCGAGTCATAGGCACCGGCATAAACCTTCGCACAGGCTCCCATCATGCCGGAGTACTGAACCACAACATCATCAATGAACTCGTTGGTGTAGTAGGTGTCGCCAGCCTTTGTTAGGTCCGCCCAAGGAGTTCCCAATCCTAGTGCCCCTGGGAGCGGTAGCTCAAGCTCTTTAAGCTTCAATACCGTCGATGCAGTTAAAGCACCTCCGGCTGACGTTCCAAAAATTCCGATGCTTGAGGGTTCTCGGGTTTTGATTAGCTCCTTGTACACTGCTACTGAATCCTCGAGGGCAGCGGGGAATGGAAAGTCGGGAGCCATACGATAGTCAACCGAAATAACGGGAATCCGGCCGTGGTATGCCATGAGAACCGCTTCTCCAACGCCGCCTTCTCCGGAATTAAAAACATATCCACCTCCTCTGAGATGAATGAGAAGACGCTTACTGTTTTTCTCTGGCACTGATAAAGGGGTTACGGTGAATGTCTTCACCCCTGCTATGATGCCACTTTTAATTTCCGTTGGATACAGCTTGCGCAATCTTGCCAGGGCCAGCATGTTTTCTTCTGTTTTTTTTACTTGAAGGTCATGCCATTGGCTGACATTGGCAGGCACGAATCCCATGGTAGTGTTCAACGGCCTTGCAATCGCCGCCTGCATCCGTGGACTAACCGTTGATGGAACAGGGATTTCCCTGGCAGGGACCAGGCGTGACGTGATCTTTTCAGACTGAGCAGCCTCCTGCTGAAACTGTTGGGCAGAGGCGTAGAGAGTAAGCACCAGAGAGAACATAACTAGCATCGCATTCAATACACGCAGTTTTTTTATGTTCCTGCCCTTTTCTCTGGGCCATTCAGCGGCATGAAAATTCATCGCTCTGATGCTTTTGAAGAGCCATGAAGTTTGCTTAGGTAGGTCATTGCTCCAGGTTCTCAGAATCACTTTCAGCTTGGCGTTTAGACAAGCCTTTAGACTTCAACAATTGGAGACGTTTTTTGACCGCTTCTTTGTTCCTGTCTTTCAACTGATCAGCTATTTCTTTGTTGCTCGCTGACATGGTCAAGACCAGTAGGTCTTCCCTAAGCGTCCACGCCTTTGGAGACGTATTTCTCTTTAGGGTTAGGAGGGCTCTGAGCTCCTGACGCGTGAATTGCTTTAAGAGCGTGTGGCTCTCCTTAATCCATTCAAGACGCTGCTTTAGATAATCGGCTTCTGACGGAAGCGGTGCCAACAACGATTCGTCCACTATGACTTCTGCGTCGGCGTCTTCCGTGAGCCAGCTGTCGAAGTCTTTACCGTTGGCCCACCAGTGAACATCTGGCTCTGCATCCAACTCCACTGCAATTGGTTTTGATAATTTTGTTTCTTCGTCCACGTAGATACCCCCGTTCCCTCAAACAAAAGTTCTACACTAGATATAGCACAAGATGTCGTTAGGATACACAATTTCCCAATATTTTTTTTGCATAAACCTGCGATGTTTTCTAAATATACTTTGCAACTATTTTTAGCTGAAGTAAAATAATATCGTTATATGCGCGTTAATGGCAATACGGAACGCTTAGCACAGATAAATCAAGGAGCGTGGTTCATTACTTAGGAACTAAAGGAGTTTAATGCCTGTTATCTAAATTTCTGTGGGATTGGTCAGTTTTCGGAGAGGTCCATTGACCGACCAGTACACTTTATATCGGGCAAGGACTGAGATTATTAGCTGGGTTTAAGTCTCCGGGCAATGATAATAGCCGCTAAGTTCGTGCTTTACCTGATCGGGCCATCATCCTCCTGAATACCTAACCTTTACCTGAAAACCTCCTGCTATTGTCTGTCCCGTTGTCCCCCTTGCAATACCAGTTCTAGTGAATGTGCACACAAACCATACCAGCAAATCTCATTGAGCTTGGGAAGCACTGCAATGGACATCGCAGGCGCCCCAAAGCTTCGGAAATGCTTAACTACCACAAAGATCCAAAAGGCGATTTGAATTGCGTTAGTGAGTTCTTTTTTGCTCCTATAGGCAGTCCGAGAAGCTTTCCCAGCGCTGTTGCCTTCGTTTGCTCATATTTCTCGGCGGGAACAATGGGACTATCATAAGCTGGCTGATTATATTGCTTCGTAGAGGCCGTCCTTGATGTTGGGCCTGGTAAGACAGTGGTGGGCAATTTACTGCTTAGGCCACCGTCGAGATTACTGCCGACACTCTGCCAGGCATTACGTTCATTTGGGTAAGGTACTGCCCGTACCCGATTATGCATGGTCCTATCTTGTTCCTGCACTGGATATGGTGATTTAAGCTGTGTATTGTGCGTGCCGTAGTTAGGTTGCATAGTTCCATACATTCCTGGGCCACCTGACCAGGAGCCCATTCCACTGTCACATCACGATGCACCCGCGTAAAATGCCATCCAAAACATTGTTATCGCTGGTAGCACAATACTTCTGCTCAGCCAATACATTAGGTTCCCCTTTGGAAAAGTGACTCGGAAACATGAACTGTATCACTAAACTTATGATTTGTCACGTTTGGAATGCTGTTCGCGGAACAACTAGGCCGGTCAATAAAGCGAGCCTTTTTCACTGAGGCGCCCTAATTTTGAAAAATCGGCGTTTTCCTACCTGAAGCGTTTGTCCAGCAATCTCCATTTTTATCACCATGGCTGGATCAGAGATTCTAACGCCGTCCAACTTAACCGCTCCCTGGTTGATTAGGCGTCTTGACTCAGCTTTGGAAATACCAGCACACTCCGCTACAATTTCGTAAGCTTGCATTTCCATTGTTTTCATGGTGCGTAATGGGATTTCGTCGGGAATTTCCTTTCGTTGGACCACTTTCTCGAAATGCTCCTCTGCCTGCCTTGCAGCTTCGTGACCGTGGTACTCAGTTACAATACTCCGGGCTAGGGCTTTTTTGATCTGCATGGGATGGAAAGGATCAGCTGGGTCTTGGTGAACTTCAACGGAATCGAGGGCAGTAGCGTACTGGGACACAAGGGATTCATCGACACTGGTCAGGAGGATAAAATATTTTGGGATAAGATAATCCTGGATGGACATTGTCTTTCCAAACATATCCTCGGGTGGATCATCTACCGCGATATAATTTCTCTCTGTCTTACTCATTTTCTTGGAGCCATCAAGACCCTCGATTAAAGGGGTCATTATGACGACTTGTGGTTCCTGCCCAAATTGGATTTGGAGATCGCGTCCTGCAAGCAGGTTGAATTTTTGATCAGTTCCGCCCAGTTCCACATTGCATTTCAAAGCCACGGAATCGTATCCTTGCATAAGGGGGTACAGAAATTCAGTTATGGAAATAGGGCTTCCATCTTTGTATCTTTTTTCGAAATCGTTTCGTTCGAGCATTCTGGCTACTGTTGAACGATAAGCCAGGTCAAGACAGTCAGCAAATGACATCGCATCGAACCATTCGCCGTTGTTCCTAATCTCGGTCTTTGCTTCGTCCAGAATTTTGAATACTTGTTGTTTGTAGGTTTTGGCGTGTTCCCATACCTGCTCTTTGGTAAGTCTGACACGGGCCTCTGATCTCTCTGTTGGATCCCCAATTCGGGCTGTGAAATCTCCTACGAGGAATATTGCCGTGTGCCCCATGTCCTGAAAGTGTTTTAATTTTCGAATGGTCACCATATGGCCTAAGTGTATGTCGGAAGCGGTGGGATCGACTCCGAGTTTGATGCGCAAGGGACTGCCCGTCTCAATGCTTCGTGAAATGCGGAACCTCATTTCATCCTCATTGATGATCTCTTCGACACCCCTCATAATGTGTTTCATCTGAGTCTCAAGGTCCGGGAATGACATACCTCTCCCTCTCGATGCATTATTAAACTACGCTGGACGCTCTTACCTAAAAAGAAACCCATATCTCGCATTCCAAGTCAAGACAAAATCTATACCGAGGGGCAACGACTCGCATTTAGGATGCTACGGAAAAGACACTAGGTGAAGAAAGAATTCTCTATTACCTTTTGGGCCTCGGATGCTGCTTTCGACCTGCCCCAGAACCGAAAAGCCTGCATTAACGGCTGCGCTTTTGACGGTCTCCAGAGCTTGCGCTAGATACTCGACATTACGTACAACACCGCCTTTTCCTACACGACCTTTGCCAACTTCGAACTGGGGTTTAACCAGAGGTAGGAACCAGGAGCCGGGTCTCAATAGGTCGCGAATAACAGGCAAGACTAGGGTGAGAGAAATAAATGAAAGGTCAGCCACAGCTGCATCGAGCTCTACTGGTAACAGTCGTTTTTCCAAGTAACGGATATTTGTGTGTTCCATTAGATAGACCCTCGGGTCGTTGCGGAGCTTCCAGTCCAGTTGCCCATATCCCACATCCACGCATACGACCCGTCGTGCGCCTCTATGGAGCAGGCAATCGCTGAATCCCCCAGTAGAAGCCCCAGCATCTAAGACTACCAAATTTTGCGGATTAATTTTGAAGTAGTCCAGTGCTCCGGCTAGTTTGATGCCGCCTCGACTGACATAGGCTCGATCTTCAGAAATGCGAACTGTTACTTCAGGATTGACCTGTGAGCCTGGTTTCTCTACCTTAACCTCATTTACATATACTTTCCCGGCCATGATCAATGCAGCGGCTTGTTGGCGAGACTTAGCCAGGCCTCGCTCCAGGATCACTATGTCCAGCCTTTTTTTCTTCACGATATCTTGCCAAAACCAAGAGTATGCTAGTCGGGAAAAACGCTATCGGCCCGCATAAATAGTGAAATCCAGCACATCGACTATACTAAAACCATAGTAAAGGTATATGTAACCCGTACCCAAGAAGTCGCGAGGGTTGTGAATGGTAAAGTGATATGTGTAATGACCGGAACGGGCGGGGAGCCTAACCGTTTCTTCATACTGTCTTGTGTCCGGCAGTCTGATCATAAACTTTAAGGGGACCTCCGATTGGGAGGAACGATATGAGAACCGCACGGCAAGGATTAGTCGGTCTGGAAATTGCTCTATGTTGATAGACCTCTTCTCCTCCCCAAACCTTACCTCACCGTCTTTGTACACGGCCGGCCCTAGCTGAAGATCAAATATGGAAACACGACCAGGCATTTCCCAAGAGAAAGTGCCTTGTGTCGATTGTATATTCTGTTCTTGCTGTTCTCCTTCAGCACCCAAAGAAATAGAATTCTGATACGCGATCAGCAATGTTAGCAAGAGAACAGCGCCGTAGAAGGAGCAGGCTTTTTTGTTGTGGTCAGGCTTGGGAGTCATGGCGCTTCCACAGCGGGATTCAACACTTCAGGCTCCCCACCATTTAGGGGTAATGGGTTTGGGCGTAGGTTGAGGCCCCGCACCGGACTTGTTCGGTTTCCATGTTTCTGAGGGTACACCTGGGTCCCGAGTGGGAAAGTCTTCCGGTGTGCGGGCAGAGGCGTCGTCCATTCCGCGCTTACCTAATATCATGTCTATGATCTGATCACCGGGAAGAGGGGATGATTCCTTCTGCTGGGTCTCTGCTCTTTTTTTAGCCTTTGCTCCCATTTGGCTAAACAGCCACGAAAGAAAGATTATGACTACGAGAGGCAGTAGGCTGTAAAGTATGTTGGTGATATTTTCCATAGCCGTTCTCTCCTAGTACACGTCGGTATGTTGTCTCATTAGCATAATGCCATAATACCACTATGCCTTCAATGCTATTGCTCCTATCACTCCGCAAGGTAGGCTTTTCCTTGCGATGCTAACCATAAGCGTTTAGACTGTCACTAAAAGCATGGCCTGCATGGAGACGGACATTGGATTTCAAAGATCTCGTAAGGCAAATCGGGGAAAAAGAACCCCTCAATCCGTACCATGCTTCTGGGATAACTGCCGTATTGGCGGCTAGCGGATTGCGTTTTGAGCCTGGGACCGTGCTTCAAGCGGACAACCTACCTGCCGTCCTCATGGTATTGGATCGTACTGGCGCCGAAGCCGCGCCTTTGTTAGTTGGAGTGCGTCGTACGGATCACGTTGCCACTCTCTACTTGAAATTTCCGCGTGAGGTTCTTCAGGAAGCTCAATATGTGACATTGTTTAGGGGAAGACGTGCTGCCATAAACGAACATTTAGTGCCCACGCTCTATGAAATACCAAACTGGATGGATGTGGTTCAGACTTTGTCTCGGTACGTTTTGGAACGCGATGACGAATCACTTGCTGAACATTTTGACACGGTGAACACCATCATTCTGACTTTCTACATGAGTGCCGTCAAACAGCCTTTCGACGCGCAAGCCCGCTCCCAGGCTGAGTACGAATTAGGTCGATACCTCGAAAGCATAATAAGCGTTGGGAGCGAGGAGATTTTTAATAGGTATCTGCCTTACTCAAGAGACGGCATGGCGTTCTTGGCGGATGTTTCTTTCTTAAAACCCATCAATGTGTTTCAAAGGCGCCTGCAGATTTTGATATCGCTAAAAGCCGCTATGAACAAGCGATCCACCGAATCTGAAGCACTCTTGATCTCGTGGTGGAGGCGTATGTACGCTGCAGCGCTCATATGTGCCTTGGATGAAATAACACCTCCAGATCCAACGCTGACCGATAAACTCATAAAGTCAGTTTCAGAAGAGACCTTCCAGGGGCGTGAACAGTTCAAGGAAGCGATAATAGAAAAGGTGCTCAAGCAAAGCCCACAAGAAATAGCCAATAGGCAACACTCACTCCGACAATTTTTGTCTGGCGAGGCTCCCTTGGCCGAAGAAGCGTTTTCCGAGGCCACTGAGTTCATAAAAAATTTTGGGGCTGAATGGACTAACATCATGTCCTCTTTCCAGGAAAAGATAGAGTCGATCCCTGCGTCTATTCAGCAGATATTTTGCGAAATGTTAGCGGCACAGGTTCTAGAGGTGTCTCAGCCAGAGGTCAAAAGGTTACTCATCGCTGGGTTGTGTGACATTGTAGTGCGGCTAGAGAGGACGCGTAAAAAGGCTTCTAGAGATTTAGTTAACAATTTAGCGGAATTATTCCTATTTAAAGCTTATTCGTCGGACTCAAAAGATATAACCCTGTCCGCGCTAAAGGCTTTGGAAGCCCTTGGGGTTACTTTTGGAAGGGCCGGATATTTCTTGATGGCGCAGGAGTTGATCGATCATCTTGTTAGCAGGCCCCTAATGAGGCCGAGAGAGAAGCGATTTAGTATAGAAGATGACGACACAGGTGAGCCTGTTGTGGTGGCAGAAGACACGGCAGTCAACGAAACCCACGTCCAGCACATCAAGACCCTTCTAGAAATAATCGCTTCCAACCCTCGTGTAATGCATCGCTTGATCCCTTACTTAATTGTCCAAATGGAAATTGGCAAGATTCAGTTATGTGACGAAGACCTGATACAATTAGAAATTTCTAAACTACTGCGAGCCAATTCCAGTATCACTCATTTTTTGGTACGTACTTTGATCAAGGCAATACCTTATTCATTTAAAGATATTGGTCCTCTTGATACCTTGAGGCTCACCGCTGCTGGACTGGCAAAAGAACTCGCTAACAGAGGCGTGAAACCGATTGGCAACTTTCTAGGGAAACTTCGTGGAGATATCCATTGGCGCGGCAGTATGGACAACTTGTTCTTTGCAATGGGTATTGTTCGTTACTTGTCGTCGGGGAATCGAGACTATATCGCAGAGTGGATGCCTAAAGAATCGCTTCCATATTTGGAAATGACCCAGTGGTGTTCCGAAGAAGAAGCAATCGGAATAAAGGACATGTTCACTCACATTTTCACACAGTATGGAATCGATCCATTGTCCTGGGACAGTATAAATCAGGTTTTGGTGGTTGATACGAATCAATACAGGGTAGAAGATGAGTGGCCGCCGTTCTCTAAGAGGGTTGTCCTTGACATGATCGATCTCGTGAAGGGATTGCACAAGAAATATTGCATTGGCCGAGAGTCTGCATCCGGTCAAAATGAAAAAGAAGACTTGGAAACATTGGAAAAAGTGCTGGAGAATAGGATCCACATTAAGGAAACACTTTTGACACCTGACTTAAAGGACCCGTTGCCCAAGGTGGTGACCCTCACAGAAGGTTCTGAGGGTTGGGCTGCGGAACTTGATCGATTGAAGCGCCAGGCGCCTGACACTCCCATCGTCTTGAGAGCCAAGAAAGCAGGCCACGCCTACGCACAAAGAGCAGCCTATCTGGAGGCAAGATTCGAGGCCTTTAACGAGGATTTGTCCCATGAAGCATTCCAGGAAACCCTAGCTACAAGTATTAGCAACACATACTTCGATACTATCACTTTGGAAAATTTGCCACGGGCACTACTATTTTTGGATCATCTAGTTAATGGGATAGCAGTAAATGGCCATTCGAGTTACTATCTGCGCCAGGCATCCAACGACCTTAGACAGGCAGGCGAGCTCGGTCTCACATTTGATAAAGTCAGGGATCTTCTAAAGGTCATAAAGAAAGAACTAGACGACATACACGCTCAATACCGCATGTGGTTTGAGGGACCGTTTGATAATTTCTTAAGCCAGTGTTCAATGGAGAATCTGCCGAGAAAGCTGCGAGACTTAACCACGCTCAAAGAGATACCAGATACTGACTTCTTCAAGAATTATTTAAAGACTCTTTATGTTTCCGATCTACAAGCCAGAGACGGAAATCTTCGGGTGTTGGAAACTTTTACTGAGAAGGTCGAGATCTTTCTTAACCAGAGGTTAGCGGAATCAGGTCGCACTGTGGTGAGCAGCGGTACATCAGTCCGGCCAGCGAGCCCATTTCATTTCCCGGGTGACGAAGAAATTTCCCCTTGCAAGATAGGTCAGAAAGCGTCGCTCCTGCATTTTGCAGAGAATACTCCCCCGTTTTTCGTGATTACCACAGATCAGGCTGTCAGAAGTTACGAAGAGATGACGTCTGATGAAGAGTTTCGGCGTGGTCTTGCGCAGGCAATGGAGCGTCTCGGCCGGATGTGGGGTCGTTTTCTTGGAGACCCGGACAATCCAGCTCTTTTCTCTGTGCGTTCGGGGTCTAGGATAAGTATGCCTGGAATGATGACCACGATAACCAACGTTGGTATAAACGATCGCATCGCAGAGGTACTGTCAAAAAAAGTGGGCGAGTGGTTTGCCTACGATTGCTATAGACGATTTCTGCAAGAGTTTGGAGAGTCGGTCTTCGGAATTGAGCGTGAGGAATTTCAGCAGATAATTGATGAGAAGAAAGCACGTTTTAAGGTGCTTCGCAAGGCACTGATGAGCGCTGAACAGATGAAAATCCTCGCATTTGATTATAAACGAAGACTTTCGGAATTGGCTCCGCGTGCAGTGGAAATGTTGGATCAAGGCGATTTCCTGGACATACTTTTGCACTGTGCTGTGGCGGTATTGCACTCGTACGAGGGGAATGCAGCGAGAAAGTACCGTGAGGCTGCGGGTATTGACGGAAATTGGCGCACACCGGCCATCATTCAGGCCATGGTTTACGGCAATATGGAATTGACAACGTCAGGTACCGGCGTTGTGTCCTACAACCCCTTCACCCTCGACTTGAGAGGAGAATTCGCCCCAGGTGATCAAGGTACCGACGTGGTGGATGGTAAGGTTGTTACCATTCCCGTTTACGATCCGTGGAAAACAAGGGAATGCTTGGCGTCCCAGATGCCCCAAGCTTGGAAGCAGTTGTCATCAATATTGTTTCGTACCGCTGAGAAGCTCCATATTGACACCCGTTTGGAGTACACCATTGAGAGGGGCAGGGTGTTCATCCTACAGATCCGTAAGGACAGAGAGCGAAAAGAGAGGATTCCTTCGCTAAAAGAATTCGGCTACGATGTGATCGCACAAGGGATGGGTGTATCAGGGAAGATTTTCAGAGGAATTATGGTGACGGATCGAAATCAGATTGCTCCGTTCCGTCACATTAACAAAGCACAATCCATCATTGATGCCATGAATGAGACGCTGCCGGAAATGCACAAATTGGACGGATTCATTTTCGTTGTAAACGACCCGATTCCTGAAGAGATAATGGATGAGATCTTCTCCTTGCCAGTAAATACGGCCCTGGTAAGCAGACTTGGTGGCAGAGGTGCGCACGCAGCTGATATATCAAAATCTCTGGGTAAAGTGTACGTGGGGCAAGTTAGACAAATAGAAAAATTTTCAGGAAAACCTGAAGTCGTGAGCTTTGATGGGTTAAAAGTGATAGTGGGCACAAAAATGGTTATCCATGGACAAACAGGAGAAATAGGACTTTACAAAGTAAATTCACGCGAACAGAAGGATTCATCTTGTGGGGGAAAATAATTGTCTTCTGGACATAATGATAAGGGCCGGCTTACTTAGCCATGATGAAGTGGCTAGCGCCAGGATTCAGAGTCGCGAGAGTTCTGTGTCCGAGATTGACTGGTTGCTCAAACAGGGGAGGATTAAGCCTCGAGACCTCTATTATGCTGCGAATAGGCTTCTGGGTAATCAGCATTCAATTGGCAGAGGAGACTCAAATTCTGGTGAGGACGATGTGCGCCGAGGTGCTCAGAACGCAGGAGAAGCACTCAGCCTTTTAATAGGGGAATCCCACCATATCAAGCAGCTGAAAAGCATGATTCAGAAGATAGCCCCCACGGACGCTACGGTACTGATACACGGCGAATCAGGTACGGGAAAAGAACTTGTTGCAAGGGCCATCCACCAGCTATCACCAAGGTCTGAACGGCCATTCGTGGCACTAAACTGTTCCGCTGTTCCGTCTGAACTGATTGAAAGTGAACTTTTTGGCCACAAGAAAGGAGCATTTACCGGTGCTATTTCCGAACACTCTGGCGTTTTTAGAGCGGCACATCGCGGCACGCTGTTTCTAGATGAGATAGAAGCCACCTCGGTGTCCATGCAGGCTAAATTGCTCCGCGCAGTTCAGTTAGGTGAAGTCAAAGCCATTGGCGAATTAGTACCTTCAAATGTAGATGTACGGTTTGTGTGCGCAACAAACTCGGACCTACGGCAACTCGTAAACCGAGGTCTGTTTCGTCAGGACCTGCTATTCAGAATAAGCGTGTTTGAGATTTTCGTGGCACCTTTAAGAGAGCGAGCCGAAGATATACCACTGCTGGTAAATCATTTTTTGGACAGATTAGGCGGAACCGAACATAGCAGAGCAATTAAAATAGATCCAGCAGCTTTGGAGCTTCTTTGCAAATATTCATGGCCTGGCAATGTACGAGAGTTGCAAAACGAGGTTCATAGAGCTTTGGTAATTGCGGGCGATAGTTCCACCATATCGGTGCGATGTCTGTCAGAAAAAATCACCAAAGGGACAGCCAGCTCAGCTACAGTAAATAACTTCGAAAAAAAAACATTGAAGGAAGCGGTCGAGGACCTTGAAAGGGATTTGGTGCAGCAGGCTCTCAATGAGTCCCAAGGGAAACGACACGTTGCTGCGCGCATTTTGGGGCTATCTCGTCAAGGGCTACTCAACAAAATCAACAAATATAAGATCTCTGTCCCGAAATGAATATGCTGAATGTGGCCAGTCAACAGAATTATAAGAGAAACGTAGTTTTTCTGTTCATCGTATGATATAGACCAACCTTGAAGAAGAACACGGGGTGCATTGGATGATAGATCGCAGTGCAAAGTTTGTTTTGATAGCATTTTTTGTATTACTGAATAATATAATCATAGCCCCTGCTTTGGTTAAGGCTCAAGAATTTCCTTATGTAGCACCATCAGCACCGGAATTCGACGGCCGTGGCAATTTAGTGAGGGATGCTACCAGACCAAGTCAGTTACAAACGGGACAAGCTAGGGTTTCTTCCCAAGGCAATGTTCAACCTGATATGTCTACATCAATTAATACGTATGCCGTACGGCCGAGTCCGACCCCAAAGCCAGTCGTTGCCCCTCAAACGCCATATTATTCAGGGTCTCAGGATTTGGCGCCAAAGCCTCGTCGGCAGGCTTCTTACCCCCAATCTCCTGATAATCGGCAAGCCACCTCAGGAAGTACACCCTTAGCCTCTGCCCCCACTCAAGCCATGCCCGAGCCCACCCAGCGTCAGGATTGTTCACACTTTCCCATGTTAATTGCCAATTCTCGCTCAGAAGCAGAGATGCAAATGACCGCTAGACGCTATCTCACATGCCTGATACAAAATGGCTGGAACATGGATCAAGCCCGCCAACATGTCATTAGTACGATTGAGAGTACGTATCGCCTTGCTCGATGAGGTGGCTGATAAGTTGCAGAGAGCTCAAAATAACTCCTTGCAGGTGAGGAGTTTGTTATAGTGAGCAATCCCCGGGTAAGCGTACTTATGTCCGTTTACAACGGCATAAGTTATCTCGAGGATGCTGTGAGTAGCATACTTGGCCAGTCTTTTAGGGATTTTGAATTCATAATCGTGAACGACGGCTCTACGGAACCGGTTGGTGACCTATTGAGGCGCTTTAAAGATCCCAGGATTACAATTATCAGTCACGAGAATATGGGGCTCACGCGATCTCTTAACAGAGGACTTTCGCTCTGCCGTGGCGCCTTTGTGGCTCGTATGGATGCAGACGACATCAGCTTACCTCAAAGGTTAGAACGCCAGGTCATACCAATGGAATCGCATACTAATCTGGACTTGGTGGGTTGTGACTACGATGTCATAGATTCTGAGGGCAAGGTATGCGAAAGGAAGGTTTTGATACAGGACAATGTTTACCGTTTGTGGAGGTTGATGTTTCACAACGTTTACGGTCATGGCACCATGTTGATAAGAAAAAGCAAAATGATAGCCGTAGGTGGATACGACGAGCGCTTCACGGTAGCACAGGATTACGAACTGTGGTCTAGGATATCTAAGCTTAACAATACACTTGTGATTCCAGAGGTTCTCTATCAGTATAGATTGGCTGATCAAGGTGCACAGAGTTCAGTTAGACATTACCATGCTCAGCTAGCCAATGCCATCCGTATAAGCGACAATAGCCTTAAACAATGCAGACCTGAATTTTCAGATGATGACTGCGCAGACGTACGATCGGTCTTTTGGAAGTTCCAGAGAGGCGAAATCAGCCTTAGGGGTTTGGAGCTATTGCCCGCGTTATTAGAAGGTTTTTTCAGGCACTACGGGGTGGAAAATTTAGATAGAGACAGATTGTTGGTAAAAGTAGTTAAAGACGTAGCTGATGAGGTCACCTGTGCTGAAAAACTAAACGATTCGGACAAGCCGGAAATTTTGCGTCAATTTCAAAAGAGTATTTCACATTTGTGGACTACCTCATGTAATCCTGCAGCAAAGGAAAACCGTAGTTGAATATTGTGAGCTGCTGTATAGTTAACATCAGCTCCGCTACTGGATAGGAAATCAATGGAGCTAGGCTTGCAGACGCTTTAGCCTATTTTTAGAATAAACGTTCTCATTTTATGATCTTAGATGTATTGTAAATATTTGGGTAAATTCGTTGCATGAGGCTAACTGTTGTTTGGAGGAAACGGATGAAAAGTCAACTGAGGAACTGTTTTGCAAAGCGCCTGGGAAGAATGAAGGACCTACGATATAGGCTGGAAATTCAAGCACTTCAGAAGCGGCTAGACTCGGTGGAAAAGTCGAGCTACATGTCGCAGGCTATTGGCGGCGGTACGCAGATGACGGATTCCGCGCGGGCTCCGTTAGCCATCGACGGTGAAATTCGTCACGAGTTGGATCTGCTCCGCCAAGAAATTGATATCCTCCGCAACGAATTGCAGGAAGACATTGCGGCAATTCATCGGCTTGAGATACTCACACTGAGCAACCGCATACAGCTATTGAATGATTTTGGGAAAACTCTGCCACCAATGGTTCCCGGACGGACACGAACATCGACGAAACCCAAAGGTTTTTCTTTTGGAATAATTACCAATGGGCAGAGACCCGAAAAGCTTGTTAGACTCATAGAATCTATTGATATTCAACGTTTGCATCCCGACCGTTATGAGATAATGCTTGCGGGCGCAGTTGACTGCTTGCATGGTTACGAAAGGATACGCCGAATACCTATGGAAGATGCTGCACGCGAAGGCCGGCTCGGCGCCATGCGGAATGCACTAGCTCGAGCCGCTCGCTTCAACAAGTTTGTGAGCCTTGATGACGATTTTTTACTTCATCCAAAGTGGGCTGACGCGGTCGAAGAAGTACAAGGGGACTTTGATATAGCCACAGGAATTATTTTGAATCCCGACTTATCTAGATATTGCGACTGGGTGAACATTATAGAGAATTACACCTTCTTAAGAGCCTATCACGAAACCTTCGATAAGTGCCAATACGTCACGGGTGGATACGGCATTTACAAGGATTTTATATTTGAAGAACACTCATGGAACGAAGAGTTGGGCTTCTATCAAGGTGAGGATGTGTCCTTTTCTCGTCGGCTATTTGAGGCCGGGTACCAGCTTAAGTTCATCCCCAAGGCCATAGTCATGCATGATGATGAACGCTATCGTCAAAAGGGTTACGGTGTAATCCGTTTGAAGTCAGCAGAGGAGATGGAAGATCCAGCAAGAATAGGGTTACGGATAGAAAAACTTTGTCCGAGAACCCTTTCGTGACGAGTTGTGGGTACCACGAAGGAGATTTAGATGCTTACACTTGTTGCGATCGTCTTTGCGACGGTTGTGATATCGTTCTTCGCTTCAACATGCGAAGCTGTCCTGTATTCGACACGCACAGGGACTCTTGAAGCCTGTAAGACGGCTGGTGAAAATGCTAAGGCAGCCCAGCACTTTCTGGACATGAAGAAGGATATTGCTATCCCTATTGGCTGCATTCTAATTGTGAATACTATCGCCAATACTGTCGGTGCTACTATGGCAGGGTTTTATGCCGCTGACGTGTTCGATCCCGGCATGATAACCCTATTTTCTATAATGTTCATGCTTCTTATTCTATTCATTGGTGAAATCATGCCCAAGACTTTGGGAGCTGTTTATTGGCGATCATTGTGGCCTGTTGTTATCTGGCCGTTGTACGCCTTGAAATATGCACTGTTTCCAGCTGTGTTTGTAACTCAGAAGTTTGCAAACCTATTCGTGAAGGGCAAGCGGCACCCGCAGATCACAGAAGACGAAATCCTTGCGGCGGTTCGCATGGGGGCTTCAGAAGGTCAAATAACAGCGGGAGAAAGTGAGTTAGTGCACAATATCATCAGTCTCGAAAACAAAGCTGTCCGAGACATCATGACCCCAAGAACCGTCATATTTTCTCTGGAAGCCAACATGCAGGTAGAAGAGGCTCTGGAGGCAGTGGATGGGAAAGGTTTTACCCGTATTCCCATTTATGAAGGTGATAGAGAGAATATATTGGGCTATGTGATGGTACATGACCTGTTCTCGGCCAAGGCATTGGCCCAGCCCCATCGTAAACTAAAGGCCATGGCACGCGCCATATCATATACCCCTGCAACAACAAACGCTCTGGTACTATTGACTCAATTTTTGAAACATCGGCGACATATTTCTCTGGTTATTGATGAGTACGGTGGAATAGCAGGGCTAGTCACTTTGGAAGATCTCATAGAAACATTATTGGGAAAAGAAATTGTGGATGAGACAGATCGAGAGATAGATCTCCAAGAGCGAGCAAAGCGACTTCGAGACCAAAACATTAAGAATGGGAATTAATTTAATGGTTTTTGGTTGTCCTTGTTATATAAAAGGTAGTGGTTATAAATACTTACCGCATATTCTGAGGTTGGATTAGTTATTTATTTTCAAGCGACTGGGAATCCAGCGTGGATGGAGCCCTGATCGGGGCGGTGATGAATTGGTGGCCTCTGTCAGTGCGAATAGACAGCGCTGATGTGGCAGTCTCATCGTTATAGATCAGAACAAAAAAAACAGCTATTACTTGTCTGCCCTTGCAATGACGAGAAGAATGGTCTCGATAACGAGAGGAGGATAAATGACTTCATCGCGAATTTTGCTCATGCATCAAATCGTGCTATCACACTTGAGCTACCTGATTAGGAGGCACCTGTAAATGGTGCCGCAACTCCACAAGCGCCTGCTGCACCTTACATCCTCGTGACCTTGAAGGTCGATCCGTGATTTTGCTTCTTTCTTGCGGCCATAATTGATATTCTTTTCTCGATAAATATTATCTAGCGGCCTGAATACTTATGCACTTTGGAATCTGTCAAGAGGATCTCATTCTTTTCCGTACTAAACTTAAAAGACGGTATTCATAGCTTGCACCAACGGCCCTTTGTAGCCCTGGCGAACAAGACTTTTGCGGATACGATGAGCAGCATCATCAGGCTTAGGAAACGACCGCAAGCCAAGTCTTAGCATTAACTGGTTCAAACCCCAGATGTGGCGCCAGAATGGCTGCGGAATCCGGAATATTCGACCGAAAATAGCTCCTATCCATGATTTGGCAAGATATTTCTCGTCAAAGCCAAGGCTAATCTCAGGACAGATGGCCGCCGCCTGTACCAACTGCTTTATTGCCATCTCAAGGTCTAAATCTTCTGAAACATACCAAAGTTGGTCAAGTGGATTGGCATCTTCATTGAGGTAACCCTGCCCAAGGGCAATGTCCCAAAGTCGCGTACCAGGATAAAGACGGATTCCCAAATAGTAGTTTGCCACGTTATAGGGAGGCCGTTTGTCCAGCTTGAGGTGCGTCAAAGTGAAATTTAAAGTATCCTGAAGGGTGTCGTTGTTTTCCCCAGGCCCACCGATGAGAAAAAACCACATGACCGTGAACCGGGTTTGCTTGAGGGCTTCCGCCGCCGAAACCATGTCACCAAGTGTAAACGCTTTACCGTAAGCACTTATCATTCTAGGTGAACCAGACTCTGGACTCATCATGAATGATCTGAAACCAGCTCTCCACATTAGATCCAGAAATTGCGCAGCAAGCCTTCGAGGAATGACACCCATGGCAGTGAGTTGTACTCTCCAGGGACGCCTTGCGATTTCTTCCAGTATTTGAGCACAATGATCATGGGGGCTGTTGAAGACCGAATCCACAAACTCTATGGTACTAGGCTTGTATTTGAGAACTACCTCTTCTATCTCATCGACCACGTCCAGTGGAGAACGGAGTCTTATTTTAGTCCCCTCTAGTAATTGACCGTAGGCACAGTAAATACATTTCTGGTTGCATCCCCGCTTAGTCTGTATGTTGTAACTAGCTCCCATTTTCTCATAGGGTTGCATTTTCAGCCATCTACCGACAGTTGGGCGAACGAAGGGTGCTTGGGATAGGTCGGGAGCAGACAGATAAAAGGAGCCATTGATCAGCATCCCTACACCCGGAATCCCTTGTGCCGGTTTACGTTCCATGATTGCGCTTAACAGGCGGATGAAAGATCGTTCCCCTTCAGCGACCACAATGAAATCGGCTTTGAGACTTCTTAGAGCCTCTTCAGGGCACAGGCTTACTCCCGCACCTCCCAGGACTACAGGGGCGTTGGTTTTCTGTTTCACCAGGGCCACAATTTTTTTGGGGAAATCCATGTATGAGACTGGATAAAGCAGGTTAGCGTTGTCTATGTTTCTTATGGATATTCCTACTACATCAGGATCATACAACTTGATGGCTTCTTCCACCTCCGTCATTGGCGATCTAGAAAAAGTCAAATCTAGAACTTGAACTTTGTGACCCGCAGATTCAGCAGCGCTGGCAACACAACAGATCCCTAAGGGCGGCGCGGCAAAAACATCATCTCTAAGATTTGAATTTATCAGTAAGACCTTCAGCATATATCGCCCCCACGCTAAATTATTCTGTTGAGCTAAAAATGCCACAATATTTAGGAGATCGATAAAATTGTAGCACCGCTCAAAAATTATTGGAAACATTATTCTGATTTTTGTTGAAAAGGAGTTCAGATTCGGCTCAATTCCATTGCTCAAAGTAGCACCAGCTTTCGGGTAACACTTTATGTAACTTCGAATTCCCGGCACGGTTTGGTAAGTAATTCCCGCAAATTCTTGTGACAAGGGGGCAAAAAGGGCAGATCAAAGTAGAACGAGATTTTCTTATATAGCGATTCTATAAATTAAACGCGCATTCCGAGCATGTTTCGGTTTGTTATTCCGACGAAAGTAGGAATCCAGGAAGATTGCTCCCTGATTAAGGCAGATGACGTTAATGAATTTTTGTCATTGGTCAGGGCCGTAACCGACTTGGCAATTTCAGGCTTCGTTCCATTGAAGGTGAACTGGCGGGTCGATGTACAAAAGGATAGAAAACTTAGCCATTCCCGCAGAAGTTTAGAGAAACACCATGAGACAGGCTCACCAGGAAAAATACTAGAACACCGTAGGCTCATCCGGTCAAAGTTGCCTGGCTAGACACTCACTTCCAAGTCCGGTCATTCAGACACGCGGGGCTGACTAACGTGCGGCCCTTAAGGGTCAGCAGTCTCACAGGTGAGCTAAAGCTTGGGCACGCTGACTTGCAAAACCTAAAACGGTCCTTACGATTCGTTCACGACGAGGGAGTGTTGCGCCCTGTTGAGATGATGAAAGTGGATTTTGGATAGACAAATGTTTTCGTCATGGTACGCTAGTTCATACCCAAGGTTGGCATCGTGCTATGGTTTTGGTGGATTGCTTGTATCTCGAGGCTCTGTTTGTGTCTAAGTACTTTTCTTTGGCAGTCCCAAGGGGTTTCGAACCCCTGTCTCCGCCGTGAGAGGGCGGTGTCCTAGGCCACTAGACGATGGGACCAACAGCGTATGCACCTATTGGTACCAGTTTCCATGTCGTGTGTCAATCCTCTCCAGACAGATGCCGTCGCCCAGAGGACACAGCGACAAAGGTTACCCATGGGCGGTCAATACGCTTGCGAGATATAGCATAACCGATTTCAAGTAGTATGTCCTGCAACACCCGAGCCTGGTTTTCATCTATACCTGAGACTATCCACCTACGCTGTCTTACGAGCTCCCGTGCTGTAAAAATGTCGCGCAAGACACTAAAAGGGAGATTAGCAAAGACTAAATCGTATTCCTCATGGACGTAGTGTCGGGCCTCGCCAAGGAAAACGTTCATGACTTTGCCGAGGCCGTTCCTCTCTACGTTATCTTTAGCTGTTTGAACTGCTAGCATGTTGCGATCCACTGCCACCACTTTCCTGGCACCGCAGCGAGCTGCCACAAGACCTAGTACTCCAGTGCCTGTACCAAGATCCAACACTGTATCAATATGCTCAACCTGATTGATGGCACTAAAATAATCCAGGCAAGCCTTGGTGGTGGGATGATCACCATCGCCAAACACAACGGAAGGATCCAATAGTATAGCATCGGCTGGGGGATCAGGATGGTCGGGTCTGACAATTGTCACACCTCCCAGTGTAATACCCTCCATTGGAACACCGGTTTGCCAATCGCGGTATGCTAGTTCATGACGCGTCCCCTGTTTTATTCCGGTGGTCTTAGCCAGCTCATTGACATACACGTCTTCCTCGGTGGTGAAAAAGAGATAAGAGAATCCTTCTTCATTCCATAGCCCCAGGAATGTGGCCGGAGGACTTTGGATGCGATCATCGAGTTCTCCCTCAAATTCATAAATGAAGATTGGAGATTCTGGGCTAAGCATGGTATGACTGCGAACATCCAAATGGGGATATCATTTGGGCGGGTGTTTAAGATCCTTCCGAATGGAAATGTATGAAGCAACAGCCGCCAAGAGAGTGTTTTTGGCGGTGGCAAGCTGTGCAATTTCGTCAGCGCTGAGCAGTTCCTTAGCCAACAGCTGATCAATCTTGCGATTTATTTCCACGATATGCCTCGGATAAATCAGTTCTGACACATCGAGTTCATCATTGGTGCCGTGCTGAAGCTCGGAGGCCCTGTTGGCGGGTTCGAACTGGATTTTTTCAATCCAGTGATCGATTTGTTTCCATTTGCTGATGGTAGCGGGGCTTACTCCTACCGATTCTGCCAGCTGTTTATTTGTAATGTTACCTTCTGCTTCGAGATATAGTTTTTCGGCGAGATCACGCGCGTTCCTCTTCCTTACAAGCGTTGGTCTGTCATAATTATCTGCGCCGACCTGCTCCCCAGTCAGCCTGACGTCCCACTGGTCTTCTCTGCGCCATCTGCCCACGGTGAGGGCATTTACGTGGAGTGCTTGAGCAATCTCCTTATTGGTAATCCTTCCTCTGGCAGCTAAAAACATATTTTCTGCCAGCAGACGGGCCTCTTTCTTCATCATGGTAGTCGAACCCTCATGGCAGGGTTTCCCTGTGGTGTACCATTGGGTGACGTTCGGCGTAGTACTTTTTGGTAATCACATTAACGATGTAACTATATAGCATTTTGACGTGATTTAATCAAATTTTTCGTTGCGATAATTATTTGTTCTCCTGAACTAAGGGCCTAAAAAAGTTTGGGGGCGAGGTTGCAGTTGACCTCTTGGTTTTACAGGTGTAAAAATAACGATTTTAGGTGCTTTGGGGCTTAGCCATGGGCAAATCTTGATTAGAGGCATTCTAACTACCGTGGCAAACCTTCGCCTGCTGTTTTGCCATGCTATCATGAGCCCCAAACTCCGTATCAAGGAGGACTAGTCATGATACCCGTATGTGAACCGCTCCTAAATGGACGCGAGAAAGAATACGTTTTGGACTGTTTAGATACCAACTGGATATCCTCAGCAGGTAAATACATAACCCAATTCGAAGAAAAGTTTAGCCAGTACTGCGGCGTAGCGCACGGTGTTGCTTGCAGCAATGGCACCACTGCTATTCATTTAGTGCTTGTTGCGCTTGGCATTGGGCCGGGTGACGAGGTCATCATTCCTGATTTCACCCTCATAGTTTCGGCAAATACCGTAATACTAGCAGGGGCTAGGCCTGTCTTGGTAGATGTGGACCCTGAGACTTGGTGTATTAATCCTGAACTTATCGAAGAAAAAATTACCCCTAGGACCCGCGCGATAATGGCGGTCCACATGTATGGACATCCGTGTGATATGGATTCTATTTGCGCGATTGCTAAAAGGCACGGGCTGTACGTCATTGAGGATTGTGCAGAGG
>FWPV01005208.1_pt1 | contig 26285 bp, 22 predicted proteins | sample 2228371 | NCBI WGS metagenome assembly FWPV01 (sample SAMEA103939776, study PRJEB20133) | metagenome
TGGATCAGCCAGGCGTTCTTGGGCCGCTCGTCCCACAGCGCTCTGACCACATTGGCCAGCAGCCGCAGCGCGCCGCGCGTGCGCTGGAAGTTGGGGATGGTGGCCACCTTGAGGTTGAGCACCCGGATCAGCTCGGGGTGGAAGGGGTACGACGTCCTGAACTCGTCCAGATAGTCGCCGCGCAGCGCCCGGTCGTGTACGGACGCGCCCTGTTCGTTCAGCCTGTGGTAGTAGCCGCCGTAGCGTTGCACGACGGCCGGCACGGCGCTGCGATCCACCGTTTCAAACAGGCGGTGGACGACGATGGCCGCGATCTCGTTCTCGCCGGTAGGTGTCAGCACCCGCTCCTGTCGGGCGGATACCTTGAGCGATTCGGCCAGGGCGCTTTGCAGCGCTGCGGTCTCCTTGCCGAAGGCGTCGCGGTCGCTGGCCATGGTCAACACCTTCATCGCCACCGCCGGTGCGGGTCTGTCGTGGATCCTCGTTGAGTGGGTCACCCGCAAGAAGCCGTCGGCCCTGGGCCTGGCTTCGGGCATCGTGGCCGGCCTCGTCGCCGTCACCCCGGCCGCCGGCTTCGCTGGCCCGATGGGCGCGCTGATCCTGGGTCTGGTCGTCTCGCCGATCTGCATCATCTTCTGCTCGGTCGTGAAGAACGCCCTGAAGTACGACGACAGCCTGGACGCCTTCGGCATCCACGGCATTGGCGGCATCGTCGGCGCGATCGGGACCGGCTTGGCGGTCAACCCTGCTTGGGGCGGCGCCGGTGTGGTCGACTACACCAGCTGCGGCAAGGACGGCGACCTGTCGACCTGCGACAGCGCCGTGTACGACATGGGCGTGCAGCTGATGTCGCAGTTCAAGGCCGTGGGTGTGACCATCCTGTGGTCGGCCATCGCCTCGGCCATCGTCTTCTTCATCATCAAGCTGGTGATCGGCCTGCGGGCTGCGCCGGAAGCCGAAGAAGACGGCCTGGACATCTCGGAACACGGCGAACGCGCCTACCACAGCTAAGGCTGGGGCCAGGCTCAAAGTCGAAGGGCGTGGAGGGAAACCTCCGCGCCCTTTCTCTTTCCTGTATTCGCGTCGAGTGTGGGCGCTCCAGCGGATGGAAATCCTCGTCCTTCGACAAGCTCAGGATGAGGATTTTGCGCTAGCCGAGGCTAGCGGTGGTCCTCACCCTGAGCTTGTCGAAGGGCGACGACAGCCTCCACGACGCAATCAACACCTAACGTCGAAAAAGCTTTTCTCTTTGCGTCACGCCCTGCGCCTAGATCCGCCGCGCCGTCACGATCGGTACGACCGGGTCCAGCATCTGGCCTTCCATGAGGGGATTGATCGCCTTGCCCGGCGTCGGCAGGTTCAGGATTTTGCGGACGATCTCCATGCCCTGGACGACCTGACCAAAGGCCGCGAAGCCTAGATTGTCCCCCTCCCCCGCCGGATTGGCGTCGAGATAGGGCGCGTCGCCCACGCAGATGAAGAAGTCGCTATCGCCCGTGCCCGGCGCCTTACGGGCCAGCGACAAGGTCCCGTCGACATGCCGAAGCCCCGTCTGTGTCGTCGGCTCATGCGCAATCGGCGGCAGCAGCTTCTGGGGATCCCCCTGCAGCCCGCCCTGAATCAAACCATAGTCCACCGCGCTCGGCGCCTTGGCCGCACGCCAGAAGCTTGCGCCGTCGTAGCGCTTCTCATCCACATAGCGGAGGAAATTGGCCACGGTCAGCGGCGCCTGCCGCGCCTTCAGCGCGATGATGATCGGACCCAGACCGGTGTCGAGGCGGACCAGAACATCGCCCGCGCCCGGAACGATCGGCGTCGCAGGCAGACTCAGGAGCTGCGCCGACGCCAGGCTCGGCGGCGCCGCGAAAACGCCGAAGGCGGCCAGGACGTCGCGACGTTTCATCATCGTCTCCTCAGTTCAGGCGGCAACGCCGCACCCACCAGTCCGGACGCATCGTCTCCAGACGTTCGGCAAGACCTTCAGCCTCGATGTCGCTGGCGCACAGCGCGAAACAGGTCGCACCTGAGCCCGACATGCGGACCAGCAGACTTTCGGGCTCGTCCCGCAGGACATCCAGCACCTCGCCGATACGCGGCTCCAGCATCACCGCCGGCGCCTCCAGGTCATTTCGCGTCGCCACGGCCAACCAGGCGGCGGCTTCTTCGGCGCTTTCGAGATGGTCGGGCATGAACGGCCGCACGGCCCCGTCGCGATGCACAGCCATATCATAGGTGCGATAGACCGCGCCGGTCGGCGACGGCGCGCCGGGATTGACGAGCACAGCGTTCAGCGCCGGTAGGCTTGGCGCGGCGGACAGTCGCTCGCCTCGGCCTTCCGCCATCAAGGCCCGCGCACGCAGACAGGCCGCGCCGTCGGCGCCGAGGCTCGCAGCCAGCGGCTCGAGGTCATCATCTGAGAGCGCTGGCGCCAAGGCGTCGCGCAACAGTTTCAAGGCCGCACCCGCGTCGCTGGATCCGCCGCCAAGGCCGGCCGCGATGGGCAGGTGCTTCTCCAGGATCAGCCGGTATGGCGGGATCGGGCCGCCCAGCCGGCGATGAAAGGCCTGCGCTGCGCGGACCACCAGATTGTCACCGCCCGCTGGAATCTCGCGGCCAAACGGCCCGCAGGTCTCGAAAGCCGGCGCGTCGCTGGGTTGGATGTTCACCCGATCACCGACATCGGCGAACACCATCAGGCTGGAGATCGGGTGATAGCCCTCGCCGTCCGGTCCGCCGACGTGCAGGAACAGATTGACCTTGGCCGGGGCGAACGCTGACAGCCGCATGATCTCGTGACTCAAGACTTGGAGAGGCTCAAGCCGATAGCTCAGTTGTGGGCGATCGTCGACGTCGTCGCCGGTGCGGACAGACCGAGGCCATTCTTCAGCTTGTCTTCGGAGTCGACCTTCTGCTTGTCGGTTGGCTCCAGACTGAGAACCCGCTGCCACTGGAATCGCGCCTCGATGATGCGACCAACCTTCCAGTAGGCGTCGCCCAAGTGGCCATTGATGTCCGGGTCGCCGGGCTCGAGCTCGACGGCGGCCTCCAGTTTCTCAACTGCGGTCCTGTAGTCGCCGAGGCGGAAGTAAGCCCAGCCCAGCGAGTCAATCATGGCCCCAGACTGCGGCCGCGCGGCGACAGCCTTTTCGACCATGGCCAAGGCTTCGGGGAGACGCTCGTTGCGATCAATCCAGGAGTAGCCAAGGAAGTTCAGCAGTTCAGGCTCGTCCGGATTGACCTTCAGCGCCGAACGAAGATCCTGCTCCGCCTCCGGCCAGCGCCCAGCTTGCTCCAAAGCAACGGCCCGCAGGTACAACAGGCGCCAATCCGGGGCTGCGGCCTCGCGGGCAACGATCGGATCCAGCACCGCCACCGCTTCGTCCCAGCGGCTGCTGGCGCGGAGAAGGTCAGCCAGGGCGACGGCCGCGTCCCGATCATTCGGTGCGGAGATCGTCGCCGCGCGCGCCACCTCCAGCGCCTTGTCCTGGTCTCCCAGTGCGTTCCAGGCCCAGGCGATCTTGCTCTGCGCCGAAGCGTAGTGCGGCGAGCCGGCTTGCACGCGACCGTAGGCCTCGATCGCCGCCTGATGATCATCGCCCTGGTTCAGCAAGTCGCCGACCAGGACCCAGGCCTCGTCGCGTCCTGGGTCCAGGCGCAGGGCCAGGCGCAGATAGGCCAGGGCGAACTGGTTCTGCCGTTCGCCGGCGAAGGTGGCCGCGCAGGCGATCAAGCCCTCGGCCGCGCCCTGGCGCAGCGTCGGGGCGGGCGGCGGCGCGCCTCGAGCGGCGGCGCGGGCGCGGGCGCGTTGCAATCCGGTATCGGCGGGCGCGGCGCGAAGCGCGGCGTCGTAGAGGGCCACAGCATCCTCGTGACGCTTTCGACGCTCCAGGAACGCGCCGTAGTCCAGCGTGAAGATGCTCGCCGTCGCAGCGTTGGAGGTCAGGGCCTTGTAGTCCGTTTCGGCCTCGTCATAGCGCTTGGCGCGTTCGAACAGGCGCGCCTGCCCTTGCTGGCCGAAGTACTGCACCAGCTTGTCGTTGCGCAGCACCGGCTGAACGGCAGCGCCCTCCTTGTCGCCGGCGGCGGCCGCAGTCCACGGCCCCAACAGAGCGACAGCCTGCTGGTGCGGGAAGCCAGGAGGATCCGACTTCAGGAGACTTTGCGCCTCCTTGCCATTGCCCAGGGCCAGCGCCTCGACCACGCGGGTGAGCACGCCCAGGCGTCGGATAGCCTCCGTCCCCCCGGCCTCGGTCGGCGCGGCCGCAGCAGCGCGTGTGATCTCGCCAGACAACAAGAGCGCCGTAAACGAGCGCTCGGCGATCACGCCTGGGTCTTCCCCCAGCACCGCCGCCGTCCCGAAGTAGGTCGCCGCAGTCTTTGAGTCGCCATCGCGCAGCGCGGCCTGGCCTGCGAGAAATTGGCCATAGGAGGTTCGCGCGTCGAAAAGCGAATATCCTGGTCCGACTGCCCCCCGCATCGATACTGAGCCCGGCGCGGAAGCGCAGGCGGCCAAGGCGGAAACGGATACGCAGGCGAGCAGGACTTTAAGGCGCGTCATGTCGCCACCCTCGGAGGTTTCGAGGCGGTCCGCAAGAAAAAGCCTCCCGGCGGGGACCGGGAGGCTGGATTGTCACATGTTCGGATAGTTCGGTCCGCCGCCGCCTTCCGGCGTGGTCCAGACGATGTTCTGCGACGGGTCCTTGATATCGCAGGTTTTGCAGTGGACGCAGTTCTGCGCGTTGATCTGGAAGCGCGGGTCCTGGCCCTGCTCGTTATAGAGCACCTCATAGACGCCGGCCGGGCAGTAGAGGCGCGCAGGCTCGCCGTACTTGGGCAGGTTCACCTGGATCGGCACCGAAGGATCCTTCAAACGCAGGTGCGCGGGCTGGTCTTCTTCGTGGTTGGTGGCCGACAGGAACACCGAGCTGAGCTTGTCGAAGCTGATCACGCCGTCGGGCTTCGGATAGACGATCGGCTTGTAATCCTTGGCCAGGCCGGTCGACGCCGCGTCGGTCTTCTCGTGCTTCATGGTGCCGAAGAACGAGAAGCCCAGCAGGTGGTTCGTCCACATGTCGAGCATGCCAAACGCGCCGCCGAGCGTGGTGCCGAACTTGCCCAGCAGCGGCTTGGCGTTGCGGACGACCTTCAGCTCCTTGGCCACCCACGACTTGTCATAGGACGTCTGGTAGGCGGTCAGCTCATCGCTGGCGCGGCCGGCCTGAACGGCGTCAAACGCCGCTTCGGCGGCGAGCATGCCGGTCTTCACGGCGTTGTGGCTGCCCTTGATGCGCGGCACGTTCACGAAGCCCGCCGAGCAGCCGATCAGGGCCCCGCCCGGGAAGGTCAACTTCGGCACGGACTGATAGCCGCCCTCGGTGATGGCGCGTGCGCCGTAAGCGATGCGCTTGCCGCCTTCCAGGTAGGGACGGACCGACGGGTGCTGCTTGAAGCGCTGGAACTCGTCGAACGGCGACAGCCAGGGGTTCTTGTAGTTCAGGTGCACCACGTAGCCGATGGCCACGTAGTTGTCCCCGAAGTGGTACATGAAGCTGCCGCCGCCCGTCTGATCGTCGAGCGGCCAGCCCGTGGTGTGCTCGGCGAGGCCCGGCTGGTGCTTCTCCGGCGGCACCTGCCACAGTTCCTTGATGCCGATGCCGTACTTCTGGGGCGACTTGCCGTCGTCCAGCTTGAACTTGGCGATCAGCTGCTTGGCCAGCGAGCCGCGCACGCCCTCGGCGATGAAGACGTACTTGCCGTGCAGCTCCATGCCGGGCTGATAGTCCGGCTTCTTCTCGCCGTCCTTGGCGATGCCGACCACGCCGACCACTACGCCCTTGACCGAGGCGTCGTCGTTCCAGACGAGGTCGGAGGCGGCGAAGCCCGGATAGATCTCGACGCCCAGCTCTTCAGCCTTGCCGGCCAGCCAGCGGGTCAGGTTGCCCAGGGAGGCGATGTAGCAGCCGTGGTTGTGCATGAACGGCGGCATGGCGAACATCGGCAGGCTGAGCTCGCCCTGCGGGCCTAGCAGCTTGAAGCGGTCCTTGGTGACTGGCGTCTCCAGCGGCGCGCCCTCTTCCTTCCAGTTGGGGAAGAGTTCAGCCAGACCCTTGGGATCGATCACCGCGCCTGAGAGGATGTGGGCGCCGACTTCCGAGCCCTTTTCCAACAGGGCGACCGAGATCTCGGTCCCGGCCTTGGCGGCCATCTGCTTGAGACGGATCGCCGCTGAGAGGCCCGCGGGACCGCCGCCGACGATGACGACGTCGTACTCCATCGACTCGCGTTCGAGGTCTTCGCTCATGGGATCTCCCGGTGAGGCCCTACGGCCGCTCTTATGACTGTTTGAATCACAGCTTATCCGAACGTGACGCGGGGGTGGTCAAGCACCTAGCCGGATTTTTTGCTGCAGCGCAGCGTGGAGACCGGCGACAATCCGAGTTAAGACGGTCGCATGAGCCTCGCCGTCGATCAACGCGCCGTCGAAAGCCTGCTGGCCTTCTGGGCCGATGCGGGCGTCGAGGCCCTATACGCCGACGCTCCGATTGATCGCCTGGCGGAGGGCGCGGCGATGCTCCGCGCCAAGAGCCAGCCTCCCCCGCCGCCGGCGCCGGCCGCCCGCCCCGGCATGGCCATGGTCCGCTCGCCGGATGTCGCCTCGGCCGTCGCCGCCGCCAAGGCCGCAGCCGCGGCTTGCAACGATCTTGAGAGCCTGGCCGCCGCCATCGCCGCCTTCGGGGGTTGTCCGCTCAAGAGCCAAGGCGCCAAGCAGGCTGTGTTCTCGCGCGGCGTTAGCGACGCCCAACTCATGGTCATCGGCGAAGGCCCCGGCGCCGACGAGGATGCTCAGGGACAACCCTTCGTAGGCCGCGCGGGCAAGCTTCTCGATCGGATGCTCCAGGCCGCAGGCCTCGAAGATCGTGTATTCATCACCAACACCGTATTCTGGCGCCCGCCGGGCAACCGCACGCCGACGCCGCAAGAGCAAGCCGTCTGCGCGCCGTTCGTCGAGCGCGCGATCGCGCTGGTCAAGCCCAGGATGCTGCTGCTGGCCGGCGGGGCCTCCGCCAAGGCCATGCTCAAGCGCGATGAAGGCATTCTGTCGATGCGCGGGCGCTGGTTCGAGTGGATCTCGGACGACCAGTCCACAGAACTGCCGGCCATGCCGACCCTGCACCCGGCCTTCCTGCTGCGGACGCCCGCCCAGAAGAAGAAGGCCTGGCAGGACCTGCTGACCCTGACCGAGCGGCTTGATCGGCCGGACCGCCCGCACTAAGGTCCGTGCAACCAGTCGGAACGGGGACGCGCGTCTTTCGGGGGAGCGCGTATTTCTTTTGCAGCTTTGGGCTCGCCTTCAGGCCGTTCTGTCGGCCTTAGTGTTGTCCGTCGCCGCCCTGGCCGCTCAGGCCAGCGGGCTGGAACCTCTGTCTCCCGATGATGTCCGGTACTATCGCGCGGCCTTCTCCGCCGCTGATCGCGGCGACTTCGCCAGCGCCGAAGCCGCCTTCGCCAACACCCGCGATCGTAGCCTGGCCGGACGCCTCACCTTCGCGAAGATCATGCATCCGACGCGCTACTCCGCCAGCTACGGCGAGCTGACCCGCTGGCTGGACAGCCATGCCGAGGAGGCCGGCGCCGATCGCGTCTACAGCCTCGCGCTCAAGCGCAAGCCGAAGGGTAAGCGCGTCGTCGAGCCGACAATCCCTACCCTGTTCATTGCCGACGAGAGCGGTCCGCCGCCGGCCGACAAGGGTCGCGCCGCGCGCGAAGCCTATTATTCGGGCGACGTGAAACAGGCCCTGGCTCTGGCCATCGCGGGGGGTGAGCGCTGGATCGCCGGACTCTCGGCCATACGCCTCGGTGACCCCGCCCAGGCTCAACGCTTCTTCGAGCAAGTCGCTGACGACGACCACGAAGATGAGTGGCTGCGCGCCGCCGGGGCCTTCTGGGCCGCGCGCGCCGCCAGCCAGCAGGGACATGGCGGTCAGGCGCGCGATCTGCTGCTCAGGGCGGCTCATGCGCCGCACACCTTCTATGGCATGATCGCCGCGCGCCAACTGACCCTGGCGGGCGTTACAGTGACGGAGCCGCAGGAAGATCCGATCGCCACCCTGCTGACGCGCGTCGCCTACACCGGTCCCGACACTGAGTCGCTGAACGCCTTGGTCATCGCCGATCCGCGCGCGCGCCGCGCCGCCGCTCTGGCGCAGATTGGTCGCTGGCGCGAGGCTGGAGAGGAGCTTCGCGCCGGGCTTTCCCTGGCCGACACCGAGCCCCTTCGCGCCGACTGGACGACCCTGGCCCTGGCGCTGAACGCCAAGGCGCCGCTCAACGCTGGCCGCCCGGTGCGTCGGGTGGGCGGTGAAGACTATCCCCTGCCGCCGCTGGATCCGATAGGCGGTTTCACGATCGACAAGGCGATGGTCTACGCCCTGGTGCGCCAGGAGAGCCGCTTTGACCCGCTTGCCGTCTCCAACGCGGGCGCGGTGGGCTTGATGCAGGTGCGCCCGACCTCGGCCGCCGACGTCGTGGGCGACGACAAGCTGCGCTCCGATAACACCCCCCTGTTCGATCCGGCCTTCAACCTGCGGGCGGGTCAGGACTATTTCACCTGGCTGATGGACCGAGGCCTCAAGAGCCCGGACGTCCTGCGCGCCGTGGCGGCTTATAACGGCGGCCCCGCCACGCTGAACCGGACGCTCGCCCAGCTCGGCGCCGATTGCGACAGCCTGCTGTTGATCGAGAGCCTGCCGTTCAAGGAAACCCGCAACTACGTCGAGAAGGTGATGGCCAGCTACTGGACCTACCGCCGACTGATGGGCGCCGAGAACAGGACGCTGGACGCCGTGGCCAGCGGGGCCCGGACCGTCGACTTCCGCCTGGATCCGCAGGTCGAGATGCCCACGACTATCGACCAGCTCATGGCCCAGCTGCCATAGAGGCCTGGGGCTCGCGACCAGCCGCAGCCTAGTAGCTGATCGCCCTCGCCTTGATGGCCCTGGCGAGCCCGTTTTCATCATCCACCGCGCCCGAGGGCCAGTCCAGGCGACGAAGCAATACGCCGTGCAACTTGGGCGCCAGCCGGCTCAGCAGCCCGCCCGGCGCGATCAATCTTGCGGGCGCCCCGGCTCCACCGGCTAGATGCCGTTCGACCGGCTCGCGCCATCCCTCGCGCAGCACAGGGTCGGCCCGGAGCGTGAGGACCCAGTCGCCCCGTGCGGCTCCCGCGCCCACCGCCAAGCGCTCCTTGGCGTCACCCCTGACTCGCACCAGCCGAGCCCCGCTGTCCTCCGCCAAGGCCTCCACGCCGGCTTCATCGCCAGCGACCAGCACGACTTCCTTCACCAAGCCGTCAACGGCGGCGGGCACTAGCATCGACATCTGGGCGGCCAAGCCAGGCAGGTCTTCGGAGGCGATAAGGACGACAGAGATCATACCCTTGCTTCGCGAGCCCAGGCCTCGCGGTCAAGAGCGGCGAGACTAGCCGAAGAGATCCATCTGCGCGCTCACAGGGCGCGGTGGCTTGAACTGGCTGATGTCCAAGGCGGTCCAAGGCTGATCGAGACCAAACTTCTTGACCGCCAGATGGAACCGCTGCCGTAGCACCTCGGCGACGGGACCATCGCCGACCATCCGGTCGCCCCATGCCGCCCGGTAGACCTCGCCGGATCGGATCTGGCGCACCAACGACATGACCTTGCGCGCGCGATCGGGATAGTCAGCCTCGAGCCATTCCTCGAACAGTTGGGCGATCTCCCGAGGGAGACGTAGCGCCACATAGCCTGCACCTGTCGCGCCGGCTTTGGCGGCGGCTTCCAGCACCGCCTCGACCTCGTGGTCGTTCAGCCCAGGTATGGCGGGCGCGAACATGACGGTTACCGGCACGCCCGCCTCGGTCAGCCGCCGTACGGCCTCGATGCGCTTGCCGGGCGTCGCTGCGCGCGGCTCCATGCTGCGAGCCAATCGGCGGTCGAGGGTCGTTATCGAGATCGCCGCGCGCGCAAGGCCTCGCTCGGCCATCCGGCCCAACACGTCCAGGTCCCGCAAGATCAGCGCCGACTTGGTGATCAGCGTGAAGGGGTGGCCGAAACGCTCCAGGGTCTCGATCACCTGCCGGGTGACGCGTAGCGTCTTTTCGTCAGGCTGATAGGGATCGGTGTCGCCGCCGATATGGATCGTGGCAGGCTTGTAGCCGGGCCTGGAGAGCTCCTTGGCGAGCAGCTCCCCCGCCTGTGGCTTGAAGAAGATCTTGCTCTCGAAATCCAGACCTGGCGACAGACCCAGATACGCATGGGCCGGCCGGGCGTAGCAGTAGATGCAACCGTGGCTACAACCGCGATAAGGGTTGATCGATCGGTCAAAGCCGACGTCGGGACTCTGGTTGCGGGCGATGATTGTCCGCGACTTCATGGGCTGCAGCTGGGTCAGAATCTGCGCGGGCTCCGCATCCTCGTTCCACCCATCATCGAACGCTTCACGAACCTGAGACTCGAAGCGTCCCGTCCGGTTCGATTTGGCGCCGCGCCCTCGCGCCGCCGGCCCAAGTTTCGCTGCCTCCGCCATGGAGAGGACGATGCGCGATTTGCCGGAACATAACAAGAACAATTATGGCGACCGGGCCAAATGGTGTTCAGTCCTTGGCCGCGACGCGATCCAGATACTGTCGGATGTTCGCGGCTTCGGCCGCCGTATTGGCCAGGGCGATAGCCCGGTCGAAGGCCTGACGCGCCTCGGCCCGACGGCCTACCTGAAGCAGAAGAGCGCCGCGTGCCCCGTGATAGGGGAAATAGGCGTCAAGCCGGCCGCCAAGCGGCTCGATCATCTCAAGCGCCGCGTCGGGGCCGCGAACCTTCGCGATAGCGACTGCTCGGTTCAGGGTGATCACCGGCGATGGCTGCATGATTTCCAAGGCGGCGTATAGGCGATCGATGCCCGCCCAGTCGGTGTCCTCGGCGCGCGCAGCCCGCGCATGCAGGGCGGCGATCGCCGCCTGCACCTGATAGGGTCCAGGCGCCTGCTTGAGCATGGCCTTGTCGATCAGGGCCAAACCCTCATCGATCATCCTGCGATTCCAAAGGCCTCGGTCTTGATCATCAAGCAGGATCGCCGCGCCGTCGTCCGCAAAGCGCGCGTCGGAGCGGGCATGCTGGAGCAGCAGCAGCGCGGCCAAACCCATCATCTCCGGCTCAGCCGGGAACAGGCGCAGCAACAGGCGAGCCAAACGGATGGCCTCGTCGCAAAGGCCGCCCTTGGCTTCGAGCGCCTTGCCGCTAGCCGAGTAGCCCTCGTTGAAGACCAGATAGATCATCGCCGCCACCGCTGCGAACCGCTCGGCGCGCTCGACGGGTCCCGGCGCCTCGAACGGGGCGTCTCCCGCGCCGATCCTGGCTTTCGCCCGCGTAATACGCTGCTCCATCGCCGCGTCACTGACGACAAAGGCCCGCGCGATCTCTCTGACCGAGAGGCCCGAAACAATCCGCAGCGCCAAGGCGATCTGCTGCGTGGCCGGCAAATCCGGATGGCAGCAGATGAACAGCAGCCTCAGCACGTCGTCGCGATAATGGGCGCTATCCAGCCGTTCGGCGGCCTCGGCCTCGGCGTCTTCCAGGTCTGAGAGCAGTTCCTCGGGCGGCAGGGGCGCGTTGCGGCTGGTCTTGCGGACGGCGTCGATGGCGGCGTTGCGACCGACCATGATAAGCCACGCGGTCGGATCGCGGGGCGGACCATTCTTTGGCCAAGCCTTCAGGGCGCGCAGGCAGGCGTCCTGAAAGGCCTCCTCGGCGGCGTCCATGTCGCGGAAATAGCGAAGCAGCGCCGCCATGGCCTGTGGGCGAGCAGCGGCCAGCGCGCCCTCGATCCAGCCGAAGTCGGTCACGCGCCGGCGGGACCTGGCTGGAACATGGCGATCGGACGAATCTCGTAAGAACCACCAGGATTGGCCTTGCCCAGATCCTTGGCGATCTGCAGGGCCCCGTCGAGGGAGTCACAGTCGACGACGTAAAAGCCCAGCAGTTGTTCCTTGGTCTCAGCGAAGGGACCATCCAGGACCAGGGGTGGTTCGCGGTCCTTGCGCAGAGTGGTCGCCGCCGTGGTCGGCATCAGACGCGCGACGGGCCCTAAGCGCCCCTCCTCCGCCAACCGCTGCTGCACCGCGCCCAGCTTCTCCATCACAGCCGCGTCCTCTTCCTTGGACCAGGCGCAGACGGCGTCCTCGTAGTTGTAGCAAAGAATGGCGTAGAGCATGGCGGTCCTCTTCTCCCGTCACAAGGACGGCGGACTATGGCGTCTTCCGACACCGGTCTGGAAGTTATTTGCGCTCAGCCCCAAGCGCGCTCAGCCGCCGACGAACGGGTTCGTCATAGACCTTCAGGACCGCCCAGGACCCGACAACGATCATCACCATCGCGACGATGGCGAACCCGACGGGATAGCCTTCTCCGCCCAGCGCTCGGTAGGCCCGCAGGAGAAGCTCCCAGCCCAGCCAGTGCAGCGCATAGAGCGGATAGGAGATCGCCCCCGCCGCCTGGCAAGCTTTGCCGGCGAAACCCTTGGGGTCCCGACGCCCGGCCAGGACCATCAGGGGGAAGACGACGCTGATGCAGGCGAAGTCGTAAAGCCAGTTCAGCGGCGTCCAGGGCGCGCAAACCACCGCGCCCAGAACGAGCGCGAGCAACCAGACCGGCGCCGTCCAGGTGACGAAGGCCTGAATGCGGTAGCAGCCCCAACCGAGCAGGAATGCGAAGAGCGTGCGCAGAAAGCTGATGACGAAGGTGCCTCTGTCCCAACCGGTCAGAACCCCGCCCATGCCATGGGCGACATAGAGCATCACCGGCAGCAGCAGCACGACCATCAGCACGTGCCCCAGGACGCCCAAACGCCGTAGCGGGAACCAGGCCGCACCGACCGCAAGCTCGAAGAACAGCGACCAAGCCGGCGGATTCAATGGGAAAAGCGGCGAGAACCCGTTCTGGTCGATCCAGATGCGCGGGATCATCAGCAAGCCCAGCGCCAACCAGCCCGGCACACTCTCGCGATGCTGGATGATCACCATGGCGCCGCCCAGCATGGTGAGGGCGATCAAGGGCCACAGCCGCACCAGCCGCTGCCGCATGAAGCCGAGCCAACCGATCTCGCGGGCGCCGTAGGCGTGCGCGAGCACAAAGCCAGACAGGCAGAAGAAGAAGTCGACGGCCTGATAGCCGTGCGGGACCAGCCAAGGCCGTCCCGTCCAGCTGCCGACGTGGTAGAGCATCACCCCTACGGCGGCGACGCCGCGCAGACCATCCAGCGCCTCGTACCGTCGACCAGCCTCGTAAATCCGCAAACTCTCGCCCCCGGCCCGCCTCTGCTTAGACGCCGCGCTGCGCCGCTGGCAACTCAGCTCGTGGGCTTCTCAAGCAGAAGCGCCTTGGTAAGAAAGGCGCGGTCCTCGGCGACAAGCCGCAATCCAACCGCGCCGAAGAGGCTGGGCAGGTCAGTCTCTGCGTAGCTGGCGTAGTAGGGCTCGTGGAAATAGACGGGGAAGGCTTCGAGCAGGCGCGCCAAATCTGGCGTGTCCGCCGGCTGGACGGAGTCTACAAGAACCAGCACGCCGCCGGGTTTGAGAACACGCGCCAGACTCGCCGCTACGACAGGTCGCACGCGAGGCGGTAATTCATGGAAGAGATAGACGCAGGTAACGGCATCCAAAGAGGAATCCGGGAAAGGCAAGGTCTCGGCGTTCGCCTTGATCCCGCCGACGCCGGCCCGTCGCCGGGACTTGGCGAGATAAGCTTCTGACAGATCCAGCCCCGCCAAAGCCGCACGTGGAAACGTCGCCTTCAGATCCTTCAGGAAAGCGCCCGAACCACACGCCACGTCGATGATTTTCGCGCCGCGATGATCCCGACCGCGCCAGTGTCGGGCCAACAGCGACAAGCCACGCCGCCGCATCGCGGCCGCCGTACCGGAGAAGAGCGCCTCGACCTGGGCGTCATAGCGGCGCGCGCTCTCGGCGGTGAACCAGCCTCCGGACTGAAAGTGGAAGTTCTGACGGTAGTAGTTTGGATAGATTGAGGGATCGGCCGCATCGCGAACTTCGACGCCATCGCCTTTGCGTCGCCGCTGGTCGACCTCGAAGGCGTCGGCGATGAAGTCAGCCGCCTCGCGCAAGGCGGCCGTGGGGCGAACCGGCCAATTCTCGATGGCGGGATAGACGCCGCTGGCGACATCACGTGCGTCCTTCTCGAAGGCCTCGAGATAAGCGCGACGCAAGCTGGTTGGGACGGGCGCCGGGGTCGTCGGCGCAAAATGCCGGGCCTGGGCGCCCTGCGTCGGTCGGGTCAAGGAGCGAGCGAGACCGCCTGTCGCCGTCCACCAGGCCGCTTTGACGGCGGCCTTGGCGCCCTGACCTACGGCGTCGAGCGCAAAGGCTGGCCGGCCACGTTCGCTGCTGGTCTGGACCATAGCCCCCTCACCGCGTGAAGACTCCGACCAGTTCAATATGGGGCGACCATACGAACTGGTCCACAGGCGTCACCCTCACAAGCTTGAAGCCGGCGTCGACCAGCACGCGCGCGTCCTTGGCGAAGGTCTGCGGATTACACGAGACGCCCACCACCTTGGCCACCTTGGACTTGGCGATCTCGACGGTCTGCTCGGCGGTGCCGGCGCGTGGCGGATCGATGACCACAACATCGGTCTTGGCCAGCTCGGTGCTCAGCACGGGACGGCGCACGAGGTCGCGCGCCTCGGCCGTGATCGGCTTGAGCCCGGACGTCGCGCCCACGGCCGCCTTCAAAGCCGTGATGGCGGGGGCGCTCACCTCGGCCGCATAGACTTGCGCCACCTCGGCGAGCTGGAACGTGAAGGTGCCGACCCCGCAATAGAGATCAGCGACGCGGCTCGCGCCCTGGGCTTCGGCCACGGCGAGCTCGACCATCGCCTTCTCGGCGGCGGGAACGGCCTGCAGAAAGCTACCGGGCGGTAGCGCCACGATGGCGGGACCCAGCTTCACCAGGGGCTGACGTGCGCCATAGATGGTTTCGCCCGCCAGGGTGACCCGCGCGAAATCGCCCTCGCCCGCCGCCATCGCCGCGCGCATTCGCGCGTCGGCCGACAGCCCGCCGCTCTTGCGCTCAACGCCGGTGATGTCGATGTCGAGGCCTGTCGCAGTGAGCGTGACATGGAGGGTCGGCGCGGACTTCGGGTGCTCCAGGAAGGGCTCGGCCAAGCGCGCCAAGGCCGGCAGCGCGGCCACAAGGCGCGGATCGGTGACGGGACACTCTTCGATGGGTACGAGGTTCCACGAGCGTCGCTCCTTGAACCCAAGACGCGCGCCCTGCCCCTTGCCCCCTTTGCGCGCGTGCAGCGCCACGCGACGCCGCGAGGCGGGCGGAGCCGCGAAGGTCGGCAGGATCTCGGTCTCGAGCCCCTCCATCGACAGCTGAACGCGAACCTGTTCGGCCTTCCAGGCCCGATAGGGCTCGCCAGCCCAGTGCTGGAGGGCGCAGCCTCCGCAAGTTCCATAATGCCGACACGGCGGGGCGACGCGCTCCGGGCTCGACGTCAAGATCTCAACAACCTCGCCGCGCGCGCCGTCGAACTGGGCGCGAACAAGCTCGCCCGGAAGGGTCAGCGGAATGAAGGCGGGCTTGTCATCGGCCGTGCGCGCGAGCCCGTCGCCCTGGGCCCCCACCGCGTTGATCATCAGGTCTTGCATCCGCAGTCCATACCCCAAAATCGGGGCTTGAGCGCGCGCTGGGGAAGTTTTTGTGTTGGCGTGAACGAAGCTGAATACCTCGGTCAGGCGCTGTTCATGTTGGCGGCGCCAAAACCTCTGTCAACGGATGGGCCGTGGCGGCCGGCGCGATGCGACGGCAGCCCTCAAAAAGACTAGCTTCTCTCATGACCATGACCGCCTCGAAGAGCAGGACCTCCAAGATGAAGACCGTTCTGGGCGTGACCGCCGCCCTCATCTGCGGCGTGCTGACGCCGACCCTGGCCTCGGCCCAGGCTTATGGCTCGCAAAGCTACGGCGGCGCCTATGACCGCCAGGGCTACTACTACGACCCCTGCCAGCGCTCGACGACGCAGCGCGGCACGGGCGGCGGCCTGGCGGGCGCGGGCCTCGGCGCGGCGATCGGCGGCGGTGTCGCCGCCCGGGGCGCCAAGACCGAGGGCGCGGTCCTAGGCGGCCTGCTGGGCGCAGTGATCGGTTCGAGCATCGGCAAGAAATCGGCCGCCTGCACGCCCGGCGGGGCTCCGCCGCCGACCGCCTACAACGCCCCCGCCGAGGACTCGGCTTATCGCTCTGGGTCGTACGACGACGCGCGCCGCGAGGCCACGCGCGACAGCTACTATGAGCGCAGCTACGAGCGCCAAGAAGGCTACCGCGTCGATAACCGGACCCAGCAAGCCGACGTGAACGGCTGCACGCTCGCCGAAAGCCCGATCTATCTGCCGGACGGCCGTGTCCAGAAGCGCTTCGTGCGCGTCTGCCCGGACTCCAACGGCAAGTACCAGGTCGTCGACTAAGAGCGACGATCTCTTGTGGAAGACGATCGGCCGCCCCCGTGGGCGGCCGATTTCGTTTCGCGCCTAGCGCTTGGTCGCCCAGACCAGCCGCTCGACCTGACCCTCGCCGCCGGTGATCGGACTTTCACTCAGGCCACGCACCGACCAGCCAGCCGTCTCCAGGAACGTGACAATCTCCTGCTCGACACGGGCAATCACGTCAGGATCCTTGACCAGCCCGCCCTTGCCGACATGTTCGCGCCCCACCTCGAACTGCGGCTTGATGAGCGCCACCAAGTCCGCGCCCGGGGTCGCCAGGTCGAGCGCCGCCGGCAGGGCCTTGGCGAGCGAGATGAAGCTGACGTCGCTGACGATCAGGGCCGGCGCTCGGTCAATTCGGTCTCGATCAAGACTGCGCGCATCCAAGCCCGAGAGATCAGCCACCCGATCGCTGCCCCTCAGGCTGGCGTGCAACTGGTCGCGCCCGACGTCGACGGCGAATACGAACGCCGCACCCCGCGACAAGAGCACTTCGGTGAAGCCGCCCGTCGACGCGCCGACATCAATCGCGACCCGCCCTTCAACTGCAATGGGCCAGACATCCAGGGCGTGAACCAGTTTCAGTGCGCCGCGCCCCACCCAGGGATGTGCGGCCTCCGCTGCGATCTCGGCGTCGTCGTCGACAGACTCGGAGGGCTTGACCACAAGCCGGCCGGCTACCGACACGCCGCCAGCCTCGATCGCCGCGCGCGCCTTGGCGCGGCTGTCGAAGACGCCACGTTCGACAAGCAGTTGATCGATGCGCTTTCTGGCCAAGGCCTTTCCCCGAAAACTCGAAGCAGGCGTCTAGAGCCTTTCGCGTCAAAACGGAATCGTTTCGACGCAATAAAAAGGCCCTAAATCATAAGGTTAGAGCGTGACTGGCGCCGAAACCGGTTCCCACTTTCGGCGTCACGCTCTAGCACAGGCTTGCGGCGCAGGTCTCTTCGAGGTCAACTGAACGGCGATCACCGGCGCGAAGACGCCGGTCATGTCGGGAGGAAATCCATGCGTTTCAGCCGCCGTGGCCTGATGGCCGCATCCGCCGCCATCGCCGCCGCGCCTTCGGCTTTCGCCAAGCCCAAGTCGTCCGCCGCCCCTGCTCCTTGGACTCCAGACGCCACCGAGATCGCGGGCCGCATCCGCCGTAAAGAGATCAGCGCCGCCGAGGCCGTCGAGGACGCCATCCGCAAGGCCGAGGCGCTACAGCCCCATGTCCAAGCCATCGTCGATTCGGACTTTGAACGGGCGCTCGCCAAGGCCAAGAGCGGCCAGCTGACCGGGCCCTTCGCCGGCGTCCCATTCCTGGTCAAGGATCTGGATCCCTACAAGGGCGTTCGCACCCGCTACGGCACCCGCGCGACGCTAGGCGCCAAGCCTGACACCGAGCAGACGGCCTATATCGACTCGTTCGACGCCGCCGGCTTCGTCACGATCGGCAAGTCCTCGACGCCGGAGTACGGCTTCCTGCCCACGACCGAGCCGATGGGCTTCCTGCCGACGCGCAATCCCTGGAACCTCAAGCATTCTTCGGGCGGCTCTTCGGGCGGCGCGGCGGCGGCCGTGGCTTCGGGCATGGTGACCATCGCTCACGCCAGCGACGGCGGCGGTTCGATCCGCATCCCCGCCGCTAACTGCGGCCTGTTCGGCATGAAGCCCTCGCGCGGCCGCATGATCCCGAACCGTCCGACCAACCGGGGCATCGACCTGTCGGTGTCGCACTGTGTCTCCCACAGCGTGCGCGACTCGGCCGCCCTGTTCGCCGCTTCGGAGCGCACGGACGCCGGCGCGGCCTTCAAGCCGATCGGCGTGGTCACCGCCCCGCTGAAGCGGAAACTCAAGGTCGGCTTGGTGATGAACACCGGCACCGGCCTGACGCCACACCCCGAGGTGCAAGTCGCCGTCAACAACGCCGCCAAGCTCCTGAAGGACCTCGGGCACAAGGTCGAGTCGACGGCGTGGCCCATGGACGGCAATCAGTTCGGTCAGGACTTCACCGTGCTGTGGGCCAGCGGCGCGGCCGAGCTGGTGGCGGGGATCGGCAAGGCCATGGGCCGCAAGCCCGACGCCAACGTGCTTGAGCCCTTCAGCCTGGGCATGGCGGAGTTGGTCAACACCCTGCCTCAGGGCGCGCTGCAGGCGGCCATGGGCCGCCTGAACGCCACGATCAAGGCCTATGACGCCTGGCTGACCAAGTACGACGTGATCCTGTCGCCGGTGCTGGGCAAGCCGCCCGTCGAGTTGGGCTATGTGGCCGGTTGGGTTCCGTTCGAGGAGCTTCAGGCCCGCCTGATGGCCTATGTCGGCTACACCCCGGTGCAGAATGTCGCCGGCGCGCCGGCGATGAGCGTACCGCTGCACTGGACACCCGACGGCCTGCCGGTCGGCGTGCAGTTCGCCGGTCGCTCGGGCGATGAAGCGACCCTGTTCGCCCTCGCCTACCAGCTTGAGGTCGCCGCCCCTTGGGCGCACCGCAAGCCGCCGGTGAGCGCCTAAACCGACGCCGATAGACCTAGAAGAAGGGGCGCCCCGCCGAGGCTGGGCGCCCCCTATTCTTTGTCGAGATCAGATCAGCAGTCGCCACGGCCGTTGGCCCGAACGTGGTCGAGGATGTCCGCAAGCAAGTCGAAGTCGATCTTGTCCGGCTTCTTCCAACGCACGCAGCCGCCGCCCCGATCGACCCCGGCGAGGCGCTCGGCGAAGGCGTCGAGCGCCGCTCGCCCCGGATAGACGGCGATGTATTGCTTCTGGCTGTTGAACGCCATTAAGGGCGCCTTCGGATCGCCATAGGCCGGCATGCCGAAGGCCATTACCTCGCTGTCCGCGCCGAAGCGCTCAAGACACAGGCCGCGAAGCCGGTCCAGGGCCGGGCGGCGATCGGGCGCGACCTCCTCCATGAAGTCGTCAACGCTCGCCGCCTTGGACTGGACCATGGCCCCTACCCCTCCACGAACACCTTCTTCAGTTCATTCTTCATGATCTTGCCGTTGGCGTTGCGCGGCAAGGTCTCATGCCAGAACACCACCTTCACCGGCACCTTGAAGGCCGCCAGGCGATCGGCCACGAAGGCGCGTAGTTCCGCCTCGGTGGCCTCGGCGCCCGGCTTAAGCGTGACGACGGCGGCCGGTTCTTCGCCCAGGGTCTTGTGCGGAACACCAACCAGGGCGGCGTCCATGACGGCTGGGTGGTCGTACAGGCAGTTCTCGACCTCGATGCAGTAGATGTTCTCGCCGCCGCGGATCAGCATGTCCTTGGCGCGGTCGATGATGAAGCAGAAGCCTTCGGCGTCCAGGCGAGCCAGATCGCCCGTGCGCACCCAGCCGTCGACGAAGGTCTGGGCCGTCGCCTCGGGCTTGTTCCAATAGCCACGCACCACCTGCGGGCCTTTGCACCACAGCTCGCCGACCTCGCCGATCGGCAGCTCGCGATACGGCGCCTCGACCGTCATGATCTTCAGGTCCGTCACCGGGACCGCCGGACCACAGCTGTCCGGACGGTTTTCATAGTCTTCGGCGGAATTGCTGGTCGCGGTGGCCGAGGTTTCGGTCATACCCCAGCCATTGCCTGGCGAGGACTTGGGCCAGATCTCCTTGATCTTTCGCACCAGTTCCGGCGCCGACGGCGCGCCGCCATAGGCCACCGCCTCGATCGACGACAGATCGTAGTTGGCGCGATTGGGATGCTCGATGATTTGCCAGGCGATGGTCGGAACGCCGCCCATCTGGGTCAGCTTCTCGTCCTGAATCAGCTGCATCGCCTTTTCCGGATCCCACTTGCGGATCATCGCCAGCTTGGCGCCGCCGAACAGCGACGGGTTCAGCACGGCGAAACAGCCCGTGGCGTGGAAGAACGGCACCGAGATCAGCGAGCCCTTTTGAGGAAGGCTCGGGTCGGGATGTGGCGGCGCCTCGCCGCGACGCAGGAAGGCGCGCGCGCCAGCGGCGGCGGCCGCGAAGATGTTGCTGTTGATGTTGCGATGGGTGCCGATCGCGCCCTTGGGCTTACCGGTCGTGCCGGAGGTGTAGAAGATTGTGGCGTCATCGTCCGACGCGATGGCGACGGTCGGCAGCGGCTTTTCTTCCAGCTTCGCCCAGTCGTTCGGGCATCCGATCTTGGACTCGAGCGGGATCACATAGGGATGGGTGATCTCCTCCCTGGCTCGGCTGACATAGACACGCTTGAGATCCGGACAGTTGTGGAGGTGCTCGCCCATCCGCTCGTAGCGTTCGACATCGACGATGGCGACCTTGGCCCCGGAATCGACCAAGCCGTATTCCAGCTCCGGCCCGGTCCACCACGCGTTCAGCGGCGTGACGATCGCGCCCAGAGACAGAGCCCCGTAGAAGGCCACCGGCCACTCCGGCAGGTTGCGCATGATGATGGCGACACGGTCGCCCTTCTGGATCCCGAACGCTTCAAGCTCGGCCGCCATATGGGTGACGGCGCGGTAGAAGGCTTCGAACGTGACCCGCTCGTCCTCGTGGACTAGGAAAACCTTCTCACCGTGGGCACGCCCCAGCACCAAGGTGTCGCGCAAGGTCGGCGGCGCGTTCTTCCAGGTCCGCGGCTTGACGCCGCGAATCGCGCCCTCCGCCATCTCGCCCGGCGTGCCTGGCTGAGTGATCAGCGCATAGGCTTGCTGCACCGACATGGCGGGCCACGGAATGGACGCGGGGGCGGCCTGGGTCATGATGCTTACTCTCCCGGTATCATGTCGCGCCTTGTTTGCTGAGCGCGTTCAGTGACCAGAGAGCACAGCCGCAAGCGGGATGCAAACATCCGTTTGACCCTAGGAGAACATTGATAAGTTAGAGGAGCGACGTGCCCGGTTCCGCGACGTCATAGCGCCAAGAAAAAGGGCGACGCCTCGCGCGAGACGCCGCCCCCCACTCTTGGATCACCTTAGGGCTTAGCCGACTGATTCCAGACGCGCCAGAGCGGCCTCAAGTTTGGCCTTGGCCGCTTCAGCCTCAGCGAGGCGCTCACGGTTTTCCTCGACCACGACTTCCTTGGCGCGGGCCAGGAAGTCAGGGTTGCTGAGCTTCTTGTTGACCTTCTCGATCTCGCCAGCGTGGCCGGCGATGTCCTTGGTCAGGCGAGCCTTTTCGGCGGCGATGTCGATGAACTCGGCCACGCCCAAGGCGCCGGTCGCCTCGCCCATGACCACCGGCGCAGAACCGGCCGGCGCGGCGTCGGCCTCACGGACGCTGTCGAGCCGCGCCAGGGTCAGCAGCAGGTCGCGGTGACGGGCCAGGCGAGCTTTGGTCTCGGGGCCGGCGCCAACGATCGTCAGACCTGGTTTGGCCGACGGCGGCACATTCATCTCGGCGCGGATCGAGCGGATCTCGCCCACGGTCTCGACCAGCCAGCCGATCTCGGCCTCGGCCTCGGCGTCGATCCAGTCGGCCGGCAGCTCGGGCCACGTCGCCGAGATCAGCATGCTCTCGCGAGCCGGACCGACGAATTCGGCGGTCTTCTGCCACAGCTCCTCGGTGATGAACGGCATCACCGGATGCAGAAGCTTCAGGATCACGTCCAGCGCCCAGGCGGCGGTGGCGCGGGTCTCGGCCTTGGCCGCGGCGTCATCGCCGTTCAGGATCGGCTTGGCCAGCTCCAGGTACCAGTCGCAGAACACGTTCCAGACGAAGCGGTACAGCGCGCCGGCGGCCTCGTCGAACGACGGGGCTTCCAGGGCCTTAGTCACCTCGGCGACGGTCTTGACCGTCTCGCCGCGGATCCACTTGTTGATCGGCTGCTGGACGGTCGCCGGATCGAAGCCCTCGACGCGGACGCACTCGTTCATCTGCGCAAAGCGCGAGGCGTTCCACAGCTTGGTGCCGAAGTTGCGATAGCCCTCGATGCGCTGCTTGGAGAGCTTGATGTCCCGCGCCTGGCCCGACATCGCCGTAAGCGTAAAGCGCACCGCGTCGCAGCCCAGCTCGTCGATCAGGATCAGCGGATCCATCACGTTGCCCTTGGACTTGCTCATCTTGGCGCCCTTCTCGTCACGGACGAGGGCGTTGATGAAGACCTGCTTGAACGGCGCCTCACCCATGAAGTGGATGCCCATCATCATCATCCGGGCGACCCAGAAGAAGATGATGTCAAAGCCCGTGACCAAGGTGCTGGTCGGGTAGAAGCGTTCCAGGTCCGAGGTCTTCTCGGGCCAGCCCAGGGTCGAGAACGGCCACAGCGCCGAGCTGAACCAGGTGTCGAGGACGTCCTCGTCCTGCGTCAGGATGACGTCGGCGCCGAACTGCGCGCGCGCGGCGGCGTAGGCGGCTTCTTCCGTCTCCTCGACGAAGATCGAGCCTTCCGGACCAAACCAGGCCGGGATGCGGTGACCCCACCAGAGTTGGCGCGAAACGCACCAGGGCTCGATGTTGCGCAGCCATTCGAAGTAGGTCTTTTCCCAGTGCTTGGGCTCGAAGACGGTCTCGCCGCTCTCGACCGCCTTCAGCGCGGGCTGGGCCAGGGTCTTGGCGTCGACGTACCACTGGTCGGTCAGGAAAGGCTCGATGACCACGCCCGAACGGTCGCCGTGCGGGACCATATGCTTGGTCTTCTCGATCTCCTTCAGCCAGCCCTCTTCCTCGGCGCGGGCGACGATGGCCTTGCGCGCGACGAAGCGGTCCATGCCGACGTAGTCGGCCGGAACGTTCTCGTTCAGCTTGGCCTCGACCGTCAGGATGTTGATGGCCTCCAGGCCCGCGCGCTTGCCGACGCCGAAATCATTGAAGTCGTGGGCCGGGGTGATCTTCACCGCGCCCGAGCCCTTGGTCGGGTCGGCGTAGTCGTCGGCGACAATCGGGATACGGCGACCGACGATCGGCAGGGTCACGAACTTGCCGACCAGGCCCTTGTAGCGCTCGTCATCGGGGTGAACTGCGACGCCGGTGTCGCCCAGCATGGTCTCCGGACGCGTGGTGGCCACGACGATGTAGTCGCGGGTCTCGAACTCGGTCGGCTTGCCGTCCTCGTCGAAGGCGATCGGGTGCTGGTAGGTTACGCCATCGGCCAGCGGATAGGCGAAGTGCCAGTAGGCGCCGTCGACCTCTTTCTGCTCGACCTCGAGGTCGGAGATGGCGGTCTGGAACTGCGGGTCCCAGTTGACCAGGCGCTTGTCGCGATAGAGCAGGCCCTGCTTGTAGAGCTGGACAAAAACCTTGCGGACGGCGGCCGACAGGCCCTCGTCCAGGGTGAAGCGCTCGCGCGACCAGTCGCAGCTGGCGCCCAGGCGGCGCAATTGGTTGGTAATGGCCCCGCCGCTCTCGGCCTTCCATTCCCAGACCTTGGCGACGAAGGCGTCGCGGCCCATGTCGCGGCGACCGACATTGCCGGCGGCGGCCAGCTGGCGTTCGACGACCATCTGCGTGGCGATGCCTGCGTGATCGGTGCCCGGCAGCCACAAGGCGGCCTTCCCGCGCATGCGGTGGAAGCGCGTTAGAACGTCTTGCAGGGTGTTGTTCAGAGCATGGCCGATGTGCAGCGAGCCCGTCACGTTCGGCGGCGGGATCACGATCACGAACGACTCGGCGTTCGCATCGTCGCTGGGCTTGAAGGCCCCGGAGGCCTCCCACGCGGCGTACAGGCGGGGTTCGACGGATTTGGGATCGAAGGTTTTTTCGAGCATGGCGGAGCGGATATGCCATCTGCGGCTCGCCCGGGAAACCGGCGGGCCTGGGTTTTCTGCAGGGTTGATCAACGAAAAAGGCGGCCGCCACAGCGACCGCCTCGATTTTCCGAAGGTTCGGAAGCTTTAGACGCCGCGCCCTCGAGAGATGCGCTGCACTTCTTCCTCAACCTTGGTCTCGACGATACGCGGCAGGTTCTGGTCCAGCCACTCCTTGAGCAGCGGGCGCAGCAGCTCGCGTACGACGTCTTCCAGCGTCCGACCGTCCTTGGGCATCAGGAGCGCCGAGCTCAGGCTGCCAAAGGCGCTGGCGGCGGCCGAGGCGGCCGTCACGCCAACCAACTGGTCGGCGACTTCGTCGCGGTCAAACACCGGCGCCGCAGGTGGCGGGGTATAGACGGGCTCGGGCTCCGGGGGTGAATAGACGTCGATATCACCCACGGTCTCGAGCGGCGGCAGCTCGGGCTCCGGCGTGATCGGATCCGTCAGTTCCAGAACGTCGTCGTCGAACGACACCGGCTCGGGCTCCGGCTCGGGCGGCGGGGGCGCCGCTTCGGCCGCAGGCTCCGCCGGCGCGTCATCCTCCGAGATGATGCGTCGAATGGAGGCGAGGATTTCCTCCATTGTAGGTTCTTGAGACTGATCGGACATGTGCGGGGCCGTCGTAAAGAGGTACGAATCCTTGCGCGCCTTGGGGCGCGCTTAGCCGCGATGGTGCAGACTTACGCGTGTTAAGCAAGCGCAAGTCCGCGCCTGGGCGTAATCGACGCGGAACAAAACTACTTCGCGTCGCCCTTAGGCTTGGTGGAAGCCGCACCGACGCTGTCGATCGCTCGCACCACCGGCTCCCACGGCACCCAGCCCACGCCATGCGTGACGCGGTTGTAGGAGGTTTTGGGGTCGTACGCGGCCGTGGCCGACGACAGCTTCGCCACATCCAGCTGGCCCATGGCCTGCAGGACAACGGCGCCGGCCAGATACTCGTCACGACGCGCGGACACCAGCGCCAGCTCGGCGTTGGAGAGTTCCAGCTGGGCGTTCAGCACGTCCAGCGTGGTGCGCAGGCCCACCTGCTGTTCCTGACGGACGCCTTCGAAGGCGATGCGGGTCGCGCGGACCTGCTCCTCGTTCGAGATGAGCCCCGCGCGCGAGGCCAGCAGGTTGCTCCAGGCATTCGACACCTGCTGGATCGCGGTGCGCTTGGCGCCTTCCACAGCGCTGCGGGCGGCGTTTTCACGCTCGGTCGCGGCGCGAACCTGCGAGGTGGTCAAACCGCCCGTAAACAGCGGGATCGAAGCGGTGATCGCGCCGGAGACGGTGCGGTCGTAGTCGTCGAACTGGCTGCCGACGCCCGAGCGCTTATCGGCCGCGTAACCGAGCGACGCACGCGCGGAGACTGTCGGACGGTAACCGGCCTTGGCCACGGCGACACGCGCAGCGGCCGCCGCCTCGTTGAACTTTGCGGACGCCACGCCGGGGTTGGTCGTCTGGGCGGCCTCGAAGGCCTGCTCAACGCTGGCGGGCAGCAGGCCAGCCAGGCTGGGTTCCGGAGCCAGCTCACCAGGGGTTTGACCGACAACGGCGGCATACGACGCGCGGCTGACCTCCAGTTGCGCCTGAGCGGCGGAGAGGCCCGCCTTGGCCGACGCCAGACGCGCCTGCGACTGCGCGACGTCCGTGCGGGTGATCTCGCCAACGTCGAAGCGGGCGTTCGACTCGTCGAGCTGCCGTTGCAGCACGGCGACATTTTCCTTGGCGATACGCAGGCGTTCCTGATCGCGACGGACGTCGACATAGGCCTGGACGACGCTGACCAGAACCCCCTGCTCGACCGAACGCAGGCCCTCGCGCGCCGACAGCACGTCAGCCTCGGCGGCGCTCACGCTCGCGGTGGCGCGACCGCCCGTGTAGAGCGGCTGGCTGATCGATAGCGCCGCGCTGCTTCCCGAAAGCTTGACGTTGGAGCCTGCGGCGGCGGGATTGGTGTCAGAGCCGGTGATGTCGGCCGTCGCCCCAATCGTCGGGCGGAAACCCGTCTTGGCCTGGACAACGCCTTCATCCGTCACGCGCGTGCTGGAGCGCTATTGCTGCAGCGTGGGATTGGTTTGATAGGCGAGCGCGA
>FWPV01005209.1_pt1 | contig 26279 bp, 28 predicted proteins | sample 2228371 | NCBI WGS metagenome assembly FWPV01 (sample SAMEA103939776, study PRJEB20133) | metagenome
CCCCCGAGTATGGGCTTTCTGTGCCCCTTAATTCTGCAACTCCAGAAGTAACTAAAAAAATACAACCACCAGATTGACATTAAAAAGTTAGAATATCATTAACTGAAAAAGTTTACAACCACAAAGATTAGGGCTGGGATGTTCAATATTTTAGATACCTTACTCATGAAGCCAGAAAAGGATTTATAACTCCTTGATTAAAAAGAGAGATAAGCATTAAAGTTTACACCCAAAGTTATTTTCTAATTAAAAATATCGCCTGTTCGGCAAAGAGATTTGGGAAAAAATTTATGCGTCTTGTTCCGGTAAAACCTGTGAAATCAATAATATTTATCTCTTCCTGGTTGCAAAACTCTACAAAATCCTTGATAGTAAAATAGTGAAGGTTGGGTGTTTCATCCCAGCGATAAGGTAATGCCTTTGTTTTTGGGGTTTTGCCCAGAATGCCTATATAAAACCTCACAACATAGTAGGCAAAATTGGGAAAGGAGACGATAACCTCTTTTCCAACCCTGAGGGCTTCGTGTATAACATGTTTTGGCTTTTTTGTTTCCTGAAGTGTAAAATTCAGAATAACGTAATCAAAGAAATCATCCGGAAAGTCAGGCAGCCCCTCATCTATGTCAAAATGCTCAACTGTTACACCTCTCTGGACACAGGAATATATCATTTTTTCGTCATTTTCTATTCCCACACCTTTTACATTTTTCCTGTCCATAAGGAGTCTTAAAAGCTCTCCATCACCACACCCCAGATCAAGCACCTTTGCGTTCTCATTAACAATGTTCAGTATTATCTCGTAGTCAAATCTCTTGTGTTTCAAATCCTATTTCTCTCCCTCAACCAATTTTTGATAAGCATTGTTTAAAAAATGGCTTACAAGGTGTTCCTGTTCTTTGTTTTTTATAAGAAAGGCATCATGCCCATAAGTTGAAGATATTTCACAATAGGTCACGTCAACCCACGCGTATTTTAAAACCCTGACTATCTCTTTTGACTGATAGGGCGGGTAAAGCCAGTCGTGGGAGTATGAAATAACAAGAAATTTGGTTTTAAGATTGTAAAAACGCTGAATCAGGTCTCTGTTATCACCGAGGTCAAAATAATCAATAGCCTTGGTTATGTATAAATAGGAATTTGCATCAAAACGCTGCACAAAGGTTTCTCCACGATATTTTAAATATTGTTCAACCTCAAAATCAGCCTCAAAATCATAACCGTAACGTTCTTTGTTGCGTCTTCTTCTGCCAAACTTTTCCTTCATGGAGTCGTCACTCATATAGGTTATGTGTCCAATCATTCTGGCGACTGCAAGTCCACTTGCTGGAAAGCTTTTGCCGTAGTAATCGCCACCCATCCATTCCGGATCTGCCATAATCGCCCTTCTTCCTACTTCGTTAAAACCAATCTGCTGGGGCGTGTGCCTCAAAGTAGTGGCTATTGGTATGGCTGTCAACACTTTTTCAGGATAGGAGTAAATCCATTGAAGCACCTGCATCCCACCCATTGAACCGCCAGCTACACAAAAAAGCCTTTCTATCCCAAGGTGTTCAATAAGCTTCGCCTGTGCATCCACCATATCTTTTATCGTAACAACAGGAAAACTCATTCCATAGGGTGTGCCTGTCTTAGGATTAATGGAACCGGGACCTGTAGAGCCTTTACAGCCACCAATTACATTTGAACAAATAATAAAAAACCTGTTTGTGTCAAAGGGCTTGCCCGGACCAATCATTATCTCCCACCAGCCTAACCTTTTGGTTTCTTTACACAAACCTGCTGCATGGGCATCGCCTGTCAAAGCATGACAGATGAGAATGGCGTTATCTTTTTTGTCGTTTAGTTTACCGTAAGTCTCGTAAGCAATGGTAACGGGGGAAAGAATCTCCCCGCTTTCCAGAGGCAGGCTGTCAAAGGTGTAAAATTTAGTCTCTGTAAGCCCGACGGGGCTTTCTACGCCTTTTTCGTCTTCCTTAACAAGTTCAAGAACCATCGTCTTTTTATTCTATACCAGCTTAAGACAATTATTCAACTTAAAAACCTGTAAGATTAATGCTCTATAAAAAGACAGGTGGGATTTTCTTTAATTACGTTTATAAATATTTCTACCAGTTTAGGGTCAAACTGTGTTCCTGCACAACGCTGTATCTCCTGCAGGGCATCTTCCACCTTTAACGCCTTTCTGTATGGTCTATCAGAAATCATGGCATCAAAGGCATCAGCAATTGCAATTATGCGTGCCTCAAGAGACAATTCTTCCCCTTTTTTGCCATCAGGGTAACCTTTTCCATCAAATCTCTCGTGATGTTCGGTAATGATAGACTTAACATCCTGTAAAAACGATATGGGCTCTAAAATCTGAGAACCAATAAGGGGATGTTCCTTAACCACCTCATACTCTTCATCTGTCAGAAAACCACTTTTGTGTAAAATATTAAGGTCTGTGCCAATTTTACCTATATCATGAAGTATCGCTGCATGCTGAAGGATTTCAAGCCTTTTGGTGGAAAGATTAAGTTTTTTGCCCATTTCAAGTGAGTAACAGGTAACCCTTTCTGAATGACCTCTTGTATACTTATCTTTTGCTTCAATGGCATTAACCAGCGCCCTTATAGTGTCAAAATAGCTTTTCTGCAGGTCAAGATATAGTCTGGCATTTTCAAGTGATACAGCGGTCTGTCCTGCAAGGGTGTTAAGAAGTTCAAGCTCATCTTCTGTAAACTCCGTTCCATCAAGTTTATTGTTTACATTCAGCACACCCACAACTTCTCCCTTAACAATAACAGGCGAAGAGATAAGTGACTTTGTCTCGTAATGACTTTTGCTTATTCTTTTAAAACGTTCATCTGTCTCTATGTTCTTAACTATAATAGGTTTTCCATGTTTTGCCACCCAACCTGATATGGAGTCACCAACCTTCACCCTCGTATTCTGGATAACATCCGAATCTATTCCAAGCGAATATTTTATATACAGTTCGTCTTTTTCCTTATCAACAAGCATAAGAGAACCGGTCTTTGCCTTCATAATACTGACAGACTTTTCCACAATCATCTTTATAACATCGTCAGGGTTGAGAACAGTTGTGAGACATCTGCTAATCTTGTAAAGAATCTTAAGCCTGTCTATCGCCTTTTCCAGATGAAAATTCTTCTCCTCCACATCCTTTACCATCAACTCAATCTGATTATTTGCAGCTTCCAGTTCAAGAACACGAGCCTGCAACTGGGCGTTTAAAGCCTCCAGCTCCGCCTTATACCTTAAACTTTCCTGCATCTTGGCTATCTCATGTTCTTTCCTTAAGTCACTTTCATGGAAATCCTTAAGTTTCTGGAGCATGAAATTAAAAGTCTTGGCTAATATTCCAACCTCATTTCCAGATGGAACCTTTACCTCTACACTAAGATTGCCTTTGGCTGCATCAATCATCGCCTTCATTAAATCCTTTATGGGACAGGTGACCAAAAGCGTAATTACCAGAAAAACCAGTATCATCATTACAATAAAGGCAATGGCGGCAGAGGCTATCATCCTGTAAAAACTGTTTTTGACAAGGTCGTTTATCCCTTCCGCTGAAACGTCAATAACAAGTGCCCCCAGAACCCTTTTCTTGGGGGAGTGATGCTGCATACAGTTCGGACCGTTAAAAAGAAGGTTTACAACCTTCAACGAATCCACAGTCTCCATCACCACAAATTTGTCCATTTTTGGCAGGCCACCATCATGACAGCTTTCACACAGCCCTTCTTCCTTTGTGATAAAGGTGCCAACCTCTTCCTTTTTTGACGACACTAAAATTTTACCCTTTTTATCAAGCAACCGGATAAATCTGATTCTTCCAACGTTGTCATCAGTTTTTACGATTTCAGCCACCATTGAATCAAGTATTTTGAAATCGTTTTTTTCCATAGCATAGTACATGGATTTTTCAACAGCCAGACTTAAATGTTTCGCTATATCCTTTTCATGCTGAATAATCGCCCTTTTCTGATAATTGATAAGATAGTAAAAGGTGGCAAAAATAATGATGCCTATTATGACACTGATCCTTACAAGTACCTCAAACCAAAGTCTTTTATGGAAAGGAATATGCATATTTTGTAGATTATATTTCAAAAAAAAATATTGGTCAATTTTAATTTCCAAAAAGCAGTATTGACAAAGGATGAAGTTTATGGCTATTATTTGTGTATGAAGTTTATTCTTGTGATATTAATAGCTCTTCTGGTGGTTATATTTGCCGTTCAGAATTCCGTAATAGTGAGCGTCAGCCTGTTTAACAAAACCTTTGAAGGTTCCCTTGCCCTTGTAATTATACTTTGCTACCTTTTAGGTGTTCTGAGCGGATTTTTGTATATAATACCATCCATTATCAGAAAAAATTTGATCATCTCTGATTTACGGTCTAAATTAAACAGTCAGAAAAGTAAGGAAAAAGAAAAGGAAATAAATAAACAGTAAAGCACATCAGGCTTGTTTTACCGGCAGTCCTAACCATGCAAGAGGCAGTTCGTTAAATTTATAGTGACAGTTAACATTATGAATATAATCAAGTACATCTCTGTATTCCGGTTTTTTAAACCAGTCGCTTAAAACATAAACATACTCAACTTTCAGTCCCAGCGGAGAAACCAGTTTTAAATACTGCTTACGTTTAAAATCACAGGTCTGAAGTTTTTCATAAACGGATCCAGAAACCTGCTGATATTTCACTTCTATAATGAAAAGCGTTTCTCTAACTATAACCAGAAGGGCGTCATCAGGAAGCAGCCTTTTTGATATTATTTTTTTCCAGTTAACATCTTCTTCCTCAAGATACCGATAAAAATCATATTTTCTGAAACATCTTGCAACCAGTTTTCCTTCAAAAAAAATCCCAATTCCTGCTTTTCCGGATATTCCACTTACTTCATAGCCCGGCATTGATTTTATAAGCGACTGAAAATCCACTCTCTTTTCAAAATTTAAACCTGTTACAGTATTACCACCCCCAATTCCACCGCTTTTCATTCAACCCAACTCCTTTTTATTAAACAAAGTTGTAAAGTTATCTGCAATGGTTTTTTCAAGACGTTTTCTGGAGAGTTCCAGATAGGCGTCCTCCATGTCTATCCCTATATATCTGCGGTTAAGCATAACTGCAACAACACCTGTGGTTGAGCTGCCACAAAAAGGATCCAATACAAGGTCTCCTTCCTTTGTTGATGCTAATAGTATTCTTTTTAACAGTTCAACAGGTTTCTGTGTAGGATGTTTGCCAAAAATTTTCTCATCTCCAGAGGGAGCTTTAATTTCCCATACATTCCTCATTTGCTTCCCTTCATTCATCTCTTTCATAAGTTTATAATTAAAAAAATGCTTACTTTTGCTGTTTTTGGCTGCCCATAAAACTGTCTCTGTAGAATGAGTAAAGTAACGACATGAAAGATTGGGAGGAGCGTTACGCTTATACCAGACGATATCGTTAAGTATTTTGTATCCGAGCTGCTGCATTGCAAACCCGACCAAATAAATAATGTGGGTGGTGCCAGAAACCCAGATTGTCCCATTAGGTTTTAGAACCCTTTGACATGCCTTAAGCCACTGTAAGTTAAACTCGTGGTTTTGTTGCACACCTTTTGACTGATCCCATTTACCTTTATTAACAGAAACCATCTTACCTGAATGACATGTAATTCCACCATTTGAAAGAAAATAAGGGGGATCGGCAAATATTAAATCTACACTGTTCTCCCTGGCTTTATTCAGCACTTCAATACAGTCACCTTTTATAAGCCTGATTGAAAAGTCACTGTTATTATAATAAATTTCAAAAAGCCTTTTTCCTGCTTTACCGTATGACAAATTCTCTTCACTACAGAAAAATTCAAAGGGACTGTCATTTACCTTGTCTTCCTTAATTGACTTATACAACATGTGTTAATTTTAAATATGAGAGTTTATTTTTGCAACCAGAATATAAATGCCTTCATCTTTTCTTTCTCACATAAAGCACCTTTTTTATTCTTGCCACAACATCATTGGCTTCATCTGTAACATCTATCCTGAACTCGGGAAGATATTTTTCACCATTTGCTGTTTTTTCAATAATACTGGCTATCTGTTCGTCTGTAACCTTAAAATGTGCCTTTAATAAGCCTCTCCCCGGTTTTACAAACTCTATGTATGCTGATTTGTCCCACACAATGTAATCTTTGCCAAGTATCTGAAGCAACATCAGCATGTAAAACGGGTCGGTCATCGCATAGATAGAACCACCGAAATGTGTATTTACATAGTTTCGGTTGTACCATTTAAGCTTCATGTGAACCAGTATTTCCTTATAGTCATCCGATATTTTTTTCACCGTAATCCCGGTTCCGAAATATGGTGGATAAAGGTTTAAAAGAATCCTGAAAAGTCTGGCATTCATATCTTCCTTTCTCACTCTTTAACAAAATATAATAGCAGATAACCTGTCAAAAAGAATCCTGAAATTGCAAGAACTGCAGGACGCTGACTATGCATTGCCGAAGACACAGCACCAAAGACAATGGGGCCGATAATGGCAGAAGTTTTACCTACAAGGGAATATATACCAAAGTAGTCATTTTCTTTTCCTTTCGGAACAAACCGGGCAAAAAGAGCCCTGCTTGATGCCTGAATAACACCCAATCCACCCCCTGCTACCGCAGCAATAAACCAGAACAGTTCTTTTGAAGCCACAAAATAACTTGAAACTGACACAGCAATCCACAATATCAGCGAATACTTAATGACAGTTTTTGGTCCCAGCAAATCTATGGGCTTTGACAAGACAAAGGAGCCCAGAAGGGCAACCGCCTGAACAATAAGATATAAATAAATCAGCTCTTCTTTTGAAAAATTTAACGTTGTAGCAGCGAAAATGCTTGAAAACACAATCACGGTGTTTACTCCATCTTCATAAACAAAATATGCGGCAAGAAATCGCCTTTTATTATCAGATTTGAGTATTTCCCGAAAAGTTTTCAGACAGAGTTCAAATCCATTCATGGCTGCATTGAATAATCCTGTTTTTTTATTAAAATCCTTTGGCAGTAAAATAAAGGCTGGCAGTGAAAAAAGTATGAAAAAAAGTGATACAGAAATCCATATATAGTTAAAAAGTCCCTTTTTTATGAGTAAAAGGGCAATAAGAAGTGATAGTATAGAGCCTGCATAGCCAACACCAAAACCCCATGCTGACACCCTTCCATACATGTTTTTTTCAGTTATATCCGGCAAAAAGGCGTTGTAAAACACAAGTGCCCCTTCCATGCCTATGTTGGCAAGAATTACAAGTATAAATCCTTCATAAATCATACCCTTTTTCAAAAAAGAAAAAGAAAAAACCGCTATCGTAGAGATTAAGGTGTAAACTAAAAGAAATCTTTTTCTAAGCTTTAAAAAATCGGCAATACCCCCTAAGAAAGGAGAAGAAACAGCAACAAAAGCCATACTTATTGCTATTGCCCTGCCCCACCACAGGTCACCGGCACCTGTTTCATTTCCCACAATAACTTTGGTATAGTAAACAGGAAAAATAACAGCGGCAATAACTGCAGAATAGCTGGAGTTGGCAAAATCATATAAACACCAGCTTATTATCTCTTTGCGGTTTTTCATTTCAATGTTGTTTAGTAGTATAGGTGATGATAAGGGAAAAGATGTTTTTTTATTTTTTCTATCACCCTGCTTGTTTCCCGCTCTATTCTCTCGGCAAGGCTGTTGTCTTTAACGGCAACCTTGTCCCTCAAATGGTTTATTTTCACACGGTATTTCTGGAAAAGAGGCATCACCTCCTGTGGTATGGGCTCATCAATCTCCTTTTCCACCAGAATTGACTGAACAATGGTCCATGCACGGGCAACATTTGCCACATTATAACCGCCTCCGCCAAGGGCAAGCCATGGCAGATTGAGAGAATAGAGATACCTCACAATTTTCTCAAAGGCATTGGTTGTAAGATTGAGTGTTGCCAGAGGATCGTTATAAAAGCTGTCAACACCCAGCTGTGTAACAATAATATCTGGTTTAAAAGCATCTAAAAGCGGGGGCACCAGTTCAAAAAAAGCCCTTAAATAATTTTCATCATCAGTGCCGGGAAATAATGGGACATTCATAGCAAAGCCCAGACCATCCCCCTCTCCCATCTCATACTCATACCCTGTGCCAGGAAAAAGAAAACGACCGCTTTCATGAAGAGATATAGTCAAAACCCTTGAGTCTTCATAAAATATTTTCTGAACACCATCGCCATGATGGGCGTCAATGTCTATATAAGCCACCCTTTTGCCTTTATTAAGCATATAGTTTATGGCAACAGCCGCATCATTTAAATAACAGAATCCGCTTGCCTTTTCCGGCATTGCGTGATGCATACCGCCGGCAATATTAAAATAGATATCGCATTCCTTATTTAAAAGTTTTTTCGCTCCTTCCAAAGAAGCACCGCATACACGGGAAGACCAGTCATAAACGCCTTTGAAAACAGGGTTGTCTGTCGTTGCAAGGTTATAAAAGAATGCTTCAGGCGGCTCCTTTCCATCGTTACACTTTTGAAGAATATAAAGATAGTGTCTGTCGTGAATCTTTTCAAGCTCTGACTGCGGACAAAATACCGGTGGTTCAATGACAACATTACTAAATAAACCGTACGCCTTTGAAAGCTCGTAGGTTAAAATTAAACGAAAAGGTTTAAAGGGGTGTTCCTCCCCAAAATCAACTGTTTCGTATTCATCTGTGTAACAGTAATAAACCTTTTTCACTATTCAACTCCCAGCTTTGTTATGATCTTGTTTAAAGGATACTCAATAATTCCCTCTGCACCCAGCTGGAGAAGTTTTGGTATTATTTTTCTTACCTCTTTTTCGTTCAAAACACTCTCTATGGAAATCCAGTCAGAGTTATAAAGGTTTGAAACTGTTGGATAATTTAGACTTGGAAGAACCTTCACAATTTCAGGCAGTCTTTCTTTCGGGGCGTTCATTTTCAAACCAACCATGTTTTCCGCCTTAAGTGCTGATGAAAGCAGTGTTGCAATCTGCTGAATCTTTTCCTTTTTCCATCTGTTCTGCCACGCCTTTTTGTTTGCTATTATGACAGGATTGGACACCATGAGTGTCTCTATTATTCTCAAACCGTTTGCCTTGATTGTGGATCCCGTCTCTGTTACCTCAACAATTGCATCACAAAGACCTTCCACTACCTTTGCCTCTGTAGCGCCCCACGAGAATTCCACCTTAACAGGGATTTTCCTTTCCGCAAAATACCTTTTCGTAAACTCAACAAGCTCTGTAGAAATCACCTTGTTTTTTAAATCGTAAATACTTTTTATCGGTGACGACTCTGTCACAACCAGCACCCATTTCGTTGGACGTCTTGAAACTTTGGAATAGACAAGGTCACAAATCTTTATAACATCTGAATTGTTTTCCATAACCCAGTCAATGCCTGCTATTCCAGCATCAATTGTTCCTTTTTCAACATATTTGCTCATTTCCTGTGTTCTTATGAGATTACATTTAATTTCTTCATCATCTATTGAAGGAAAGTAGTTGCGGGATGTCTGAGTGATTGTCCATCCCGCCTTTTTGAACAACTCAATCGTTGCATTTTCCAGACTGCCTTTTGGAATGCCAAATTTAAGTATCTTTTCCATCTTCACCCCTTTTTGTAAACTTCATCAGGATTGAACAGCGGATTAGAATGCTCCACCCAGTCACCATTCTCCCACCTTATATAAAAACAGCTCCTGTTGCCTGTATGGCATGCTGCCCCACCTTTTTGTCTCACCTTGATTAAAACAGAATCTGTATCGCAATCTGTGTAAACCTCCAGAACATCCTGCGTGTTACCTGACTGTTCACCCTTCATCCAGTATTTGTTTCTGCTTCTGCTGTAAAACCATGTCTTTCCGGTCTCCAGTGTGAGGTTCAACGCCTTTTCATCCATAAAGGCAAGCATCAGCACCTCACCAGTATCATAATCCTGAATTATGGCTGGGATAAGACCATTTGATTTTGAAAAATCAAGTTTTATCATTTTCACCTCACAGTTTATTTAGTGTTTCCACATACTTGTTAATCATAATTTCAATCTCTCTTTTCACCCTGTCGTCCGGAGCACCTATGGAAACAGGTCCGTAATGACCACAGGAACAGTAACCGAGCACAAGACAGCCGTGAATAAGAAACGCCTTCAGGATATCCATAAGCACCGTTTCGCCACCACCACCAATCATCCCTGTAGAAGTAAAAGCTGCTCCCAGCTTACCTTCCAGCTTCTTGAAATATTTAACGCTATCATCAAAAAACTTTTTCACAGGATAAGCCATGCCACCAAAATAGTTGGGAGAGCCAATAATATAACCGTCATAGGAAGGAAGATCATCTATGTTTATGTCTTCCACCTTTTTTGTAACAACATCAACGCCCTTTGACTTTAAGGCATCAGTTATTAAGTTTGCAACCTTTTCAGTATTTCCGCCTTTTGAATAATATCCAACAAGAACCTTTTTCATAAAGCCCCTCCTTTTTTTGTAAAATTACGTGCAAAAATCGCCGTCCGCCTAAAAGCCGTAAATCTTCTTCATATCGTCCAGACTCATTGGCTTGTAGTCATGAGCATGTCCTGCAGAGCCAAAATCCCTCATCTTACCTTCCACCACCTTTGCCATAGCCTCCCTTGCAGGTTTCAAATAGTCTCTCGGGTCAAACTTTTCCGGTGTCTCGTAAAAAACCTTTCTTATTGCACCTGTTATAGCTATTCTGCTGTCTGTATCAACATTTATCTTCCTTACACCATATTTTATCGCCTCTTTGATTGACTCCATAGGAACACCAGAGGCATTCGGCATTTTACCACCATATTTATTCACTATTTCAACAAGTTCCGGCGGCACTGACGAAGAGCCGTGCATAACAAGAGGTGTATCGGGACACCTTCTGTTTATTTCCTTAACAATGTCTATTGCAAGTTTTGGAGCGGCTTTAAATTTGTATGCACCATGAGATGTGCCTATGGCAACGGCAAGGGCATCAACGCCTGTTTCTTTTATGAACTCCTCTGCCTGAGCAGGATCGGTAAGGTGAATTTTACCGGAGCCGACACCATCTTCAATGCCACCAAGTGTTCCCAGTTCTCCCTCAACAGTCACTCCAAATCTGTGGGCATAATCAACAACCTTCTTTGTAACCTCCATATTGTATTCATAGCTGCTTGGCGTCTTGCCGTCTTCCATAAGAGAACCGTCAATCATAACAGAGGTGAACCCTAAATCTATAGCCTGTTTCACTACTTCAAGCCCATTACCGTGGTCTAAATGCATCGCTATAGGTATATCCGGATTTTCTTCCGCTGCCGCCACCATAAGATATTTGAGATAAATGAGATTGGAATACTTCAAGGCACCTCTGCTTGCCTGAACAATGACAGGCGACTTTGTGATTCTCGCAGCTTCCATGATCGCCTGAATCTGCTCCATGTTGTTCACATTAAAGGCACCAACCCCATAACCACCCTTTGCGGCTTCGTCAAGAATTTGCTTCATTGGAACAAGCGGCATAACATATTCCTCCTTTTATTTAAGATATATTCTAAAACCAGAAACAACATTATTTTCCCAGATAGACACTATAACATGCCTCTCCGTCTTTCATCTTTTTTGGGAGAGAAACCTGAATTAAATACATAGCCGAAGCTACGAAAGCGACAGAGATAAGAATGATAACCACTTCTTTAAATCTCAATCAGCCTTTTCCCCCTTGCGGTTAAATTTTATATCAAAATAGACAAAATGGCAAATTATTCAGCATGTACGTTGACATATGAAGTGAAAGTCAATGAAATTAAAAACAAAAAAGGCGGGATAAACCCGCCTTATAAAATTTTTCAGACCCCGGAGGGGTCAGCACCCCTCTTTACAATGGGTGACTGGTCTTAACATATACCATGCTCTTGCAACCATAAAATCACCTCCTTTTTTTCTTTTTAAACTCGGTAATTCTTACAACCTGTTGCACGCCTTTCATAGCTTCAAGTTCTGTGGTGTCAAATCCCTTAACGTCACCTATAACACCTATTATAACATGTTTTAGCCCCGTTGAGGTGTGAAAATCAAAATTATTTTTTATTAAGTATTCCTTAACCTTTTCAATATCCTTTTCCTTTGCATTTTCTTCAAAAATGACAAGCATGTTACTCCCCCTTTGCCTTTAACCTTTCTAACATTCTTGCCTCGTCAATAATCCTTTCAAAAAGTCTTATTACCGCATTTCTGTCAAGTGGTCCCTGATTTTCAGATATAAGCCTTTCAATAATCTGTTTTTCTCTTTCTGGATCGTAGATTGCAAGATTGTAGTTTTTTTTCAAAGCACCTATTTTAAGTGCAAGAGAGGACCGCACATTGAGAAGTTTTAAAATACTGCTGTCAATTGCATCGATAAGTTCCCTGATATCATAAATTTCCTGAGGCAATTTCTTCATAGGTAACCACCCGGTTTTCTGAAAACTATTGTGTCTTCCCGCCAGTTTATATCATCCGTTTCCGGATAATCAAGGTTATAATGAAGCCCCCTTGACTCTTTTCTGAGAGATGCGGATGTTATTATCAAATCAGCAAGGGTTGCAATATTTCTTAGTTCAATGAGACGAGACATTAATTTAAAGTTATGGTAGTATTCCCTTATTTCATCCTTTAAAAGGTCAATCCTCCTTTTTGCCCTTTCCAGACGTTTGTCAGTTCTAACAATGCCAACATAATTCCACATAAAATGCCTGATTTCATCCCAGTTGTGCTTTATTACTATCAACTCTTCAGGATCTACTGTTCCGTAATATTTCCACGGAGATATGTACGTTGTGTCTATGTGCATTGTCTCACCAAGTTTTGCAACACAGTCTTCATAGGCATTGTGGGCAAAAACAACCGCTTCCAGAAGAGAGTTGCTTGCCAGTCTGTTTGCACCGTGAAGTCCTGTACCGGCAACTTCTCCAATTGCATAAAGGTTTTGTATTGAGCTTTCTCCCCTCATGTTTGTCATAACACCGCCACACATGTAGTGTGCAGATGGCACAACAGGGATATAGTCTTTTGTGATATCTATACCAACAGAAAGGCAATGTTCATAAATCTGGGGAAACCGATTTCTGATAAAGTCAGCCTGAAGATGAGTAATATCTAAATAAACATGTTTCAATCCCAGCCTTTTCATTTCGACATCTATTGCCCTTGCAACAATATCACGTGGGGCAAGATCTTTCATGGGATGATACTTTTCCATAAACGGTGTGCCGTCCGGAAGCCTTAGTACTCCACCTTCTCCACGCACAGCCTCTGAGATGAGAAAGGATGTTTCACCATTGGGTTGATAAAGTGCGGTTGGATGAAACTGAAAAAACTCCATATTCATGATTTTAGCACCTGCACGATATGCCATAGCAACACCGTCGCCTGTTGCTATTGACGGGTTGGTTGTGTGAAGATAAACCTGCCCTCCACCACCTGTTGCCAGAATGGTAAACTTTGATACGAAGGTTTTTACTTCGCCTGTCTGTTCATCAAGAATATAGGCGCCGAGACATCTGTCTTTATGACCCGTTACCTTTTTTACCTTTGACTCAATCAGAAGGTCAATTGCTATATGGTTTTCAAGGATATGTATATTGGGAATGTTTTTTATCTGTTCAAGTAGAGCCTTTTCTATTTCCCTGCCGGTAAAATCCCCTGCATGCAGAATCCTTCTTGCAGAATGTCCGCCCTCTTTGCCGAGGTCAAAAACAGCTCCATCTCCACCTTCAGCTTTTGTAAAGTTGGTTCCCAGTTCTATAAGGTCCTTAATCCTTTCAGGACCTTCTTTTACCACCATCTCAACAACATCTCTGTGACAGATACCGGCACCTGCATTAAGTGTGTCCCTTATATGAGCATCAAAGGAATCACTTTTGTCAAGAACGCAGACAATACCACCCTGTGCATAGTTTGTGTTTGAATCGCTCCGTCCTTTTTTGGTGATGATAAACACATCACCATACTTTGAAGCCTTTATGGAGAAGAAAAGACCTGCGATGCCACTGCCTATGACAAGAAAGTCTGTGACAATCATTATTTAAAATTTTACCATCTAAGTATGTATGGGCTATAGGCCATTTTACAAATGCTCTTATTTTGTTAAAAATTTGAATTGCCTTAAAAAAATCTAAACTAAATCATAGTTTCATATAAAAATCTACATAAAATAAAAAAGAGAGGGGATTTATAGGCAAGATTTCTTACAGAAAAATAAAAAAGAGGGCAAGGAATAGGACCTTGGGGGGATTAAGAAAGTTATTTGATTACTTAAAGAATTAAAAGTAAAAAAGATAATCTTAAAGGATAAACCTTTAAAAAAGAGAAGTAAAAGGAAAGGTAAAAATGCAAAAAATTTCCCAATTTTTAAATTTATATCACTTTTAAATTACTATTTTGCGAAAGTTGGATTAGTTTAAAATTTTAAGATTTTTCTTCCCAAATTTTTATTATTTCAATTATTGTCTTTGTGGCAAGTTCCATCCATTCTAAGGAAATCCATTCTTGCTTTGAGTGAAAATTTTGCCCTCCTGCAAAAAGGTTTGGAGTTAAAACTCCTTTAAGTGTTAAAGCGGAACCATCTGTCCCACCCCTTATGTACTTTAACTTTGGTTCAATTCCTAACCTTTTAACTGCTTCAATTGCAAAATTTACAACTTCTGGATTTTTTTCAAGGTGGTATCTCATATTTCTGTATTGCTCTTCAAATTGGAGTTCTAATTTTGTTTTTGGATAAATCTCTTGAACTACATCTTTTAATTTTTCTATGTATGCCTTTTTTCCTTCAATTCCTTCCCACTCAAAATCCCTCAAAATCATCTTAACTTTTGCTTCTGATACATCTCCTTGAATTGATAAAGGATGGATATATCCCTCCCTTTTTTCTGTTTTTTCAGGGCTTTTTTCTGGTGGAAGCAATGCTACAAAATGGGAAATTGCCCTTAAAGCATTTACCATTTTATCCTTTGCATATCCTGGATGGACATTGTAACCCTTTGCAATTAAAGTCATTGCTGCAGCATTAAATGTCTCATTTTCAACTTCTCCTATGGAGCCACCATCTACGGTATATGCAAATTTTGCTCCAATTTTATTTAAATCTAAGTATTTTGTCCCTTGTCCCACTTCCTCATCTGGTGTGAAAAGTATCCTTACCTTTCCATGTTTTATTTGGGGATTTTCTTTTAAAAATTCAATTGCAGAAAGTATCTCTGCAATTCCTGCTTTGTCATCAGCTCCTAATAAAGTATCCCCTGAGGAAGTAATAATTGTGTGACCTATAACCTTTGAAAGTTCCAAATTTTCTTCATATCTTATAACCTGTTCTGGGTCCTTTGGAAGAATTATATCCTGCCCTTGATAATTTTTATGAACTATTGGTTCTACCCCTTCGCCAGAAACTTCTGGAGAAGTATCCACATGGGCTATGAAACAAATTGGAGGAACCTCTTTTTGAGAATTTGATGGAAGAGTTCCAAAAAGGTAACCAAATTGATCCAGTTCAATTTCTTCAAGCCCCATTTCTTCCATCTCTTTTTTTAATAAATTTAATAAATCCCATTGACAGTCCGTAGAGGGATATTTTTCAGAGCCCTCCTTTGAACTTGTTTTTACTTTGACATATCTTAAAAATCTTTCAAGAATTTTTTCTTTCATAAGTATAATTTACCATAATTTTTATTTATTTTCACTATGGAATTGAGATTTTCCTCAGGTTTTGGTAGAAATTTTTGAGATTTAAACTTGGCTTAAATTTAAAAGATTAAAAGTTTTGAACCAATGAGTTTGAAAAGAAATTTTTTAAAAAAATTTGACTTTTATGGTATAATATTTCTATGAAAAATATTAAGGATTATTTTATAGCTACAAGGCCTTGGTCTTTTTCAATGACTTTTTTTTCTATTACCATAGGAACAATTCTTGCTTCCTATGATGGTAGTATAAATTATTTCTATTATTTTTTATGCCTCTTTGGAATGATCTTTTTCCATGCAGCAGGAAATTTGGTAAACGATTATTTTGATTTTAAAATGAATGTGGACAAGCCCGATTCTCCCACTTGTCATTACAGACCCCATCCAATTATTTCTGAAAAATTTAAAGCTAATGAAATTTTTGTCTTTTCTGGAGTTTTGTTTTTCTTAGCATTTCTTATTGGAATATTTTTTACAATAAAGGTATCTTATTTGGTATTTTTATTGGGTGCAATTGGTTTTTTAATTGCTTTTTCTTACAGTGGAATTCCTTTCCATTTTAAATATAAAGCATTTGGAGAATTTCCAATTTTTTTGGTTTGGGGACCTTTTATGGTAGGTGGATCTTATTTGGTTCAAAGGGGAAGTTTGTCCTTTGATGTCTTATTAATTTCTATTCCCTTTGGAATTTTAGTTTCCTTAGTTTTGTTTGCAAACAATTTAAGGGATATTGATTATGATAAAAGACAAAATATTAAAACCCTAGGTGTGGTCTTAGGGAAAAAGGCAGGGCTATATTTGTATTTGTCTTTCATTATTTTAAGTTATGTTTCATTAATTTTTTTAGTATTATTTAAATTTTTATCCCCCTTAGCCCTAATGTTTTTTCTTTCTCTTCCAAAGGCATATAAGCTTTATAAAGAATTTATGATAAGAGTTCCAGAAGGTGCCGATGCCATAACTGCACAACTTAGCACTTCCTTTGGTTTATTTTTGATTTTAGGAATTTTTTTACACAAAATTATATTTTTATAAAAGACCCTTTACTTTTTTGAAAATTTTTATTAAAATCAATTTTGAGGTAAATATGACTGTACTTGCAAGTGCTTTTTTTTCACAGTATAAAAGGATTAAAGATTACCTTTCTACGGAAGGCAAGGGTTCTCAAGAATTAAGGGATGCCTTTGCAAAATTAAATGAAAGTTTTAAAAAACACTATACTTCAGAGGCATTTAAGGAGTTATTGCAAAAAAATGGTGCCATTTGTGATGATTTGGAAGAAAAATTAAATATTGCATTGATCTATTTAAATAAAGAAATTGCTAAAACTTGAATTTTTTTTAAAAATTATTTATAATTTTCCCTTATGATCCTTAAAAAGATTTTTGGAAAAAAAGAAGATGATTATAATGCTTTGCTACAAAAAGGGGATTTTAAAGGCGCTCTTTTATTGATTGAAAAAGAGATTTCTAAAAAACCCAATGATGTTTTTCTTTTGATTAAAAAGGCAGAGTGTTTGGAAAGGTTAAAGCAAATTTCTGATGCCTGTGCTGTTTTTGAAAAGGTTATGGACCATTTTATGCAAGAAGGATTTTTGGCAAAAGCAATGGCAATTCAAAAAAAGATAGAAAAGTTAGATCCTTCAAAGGCAAAGAATACTTCTGAAATTCTCATAAATAAGGTTCAAGAGGTAAAAAATGAACCCTTTTGGAAGGAAAAGGCAATTCCTTATCTTTTTGCAGATTTTGGAAAGGATGAGTTGGAAGCAGTTATCTCCTTAGCAAATGTGAAAAATTATAGTCCTGGAGATATTATCTGGAGAGAAGGGGATGAAAGTTCTTCAATTTTATGTATTTTAAAGGGAAAAGTTGAAGTGAGGTCTAAAAATCCAGCAGGGAAAGAAGTTACATTGGCATACCTGAAGGAAAGGGATTTCTTAGGGGAGGTTGCTTATATTACAGGGAAACGAAGGACAGCTACAATAATTGCTGTAGAAGAGACGGAGGTCTTAGAATTTGAAAAAAGTGCTATGGATGAAATAATTTCCAAATTCCCAGAGGTTAAATTTATAATGGAAAAATATTATATTGAAAGAGCAAATAAGACAATAGAAGTTTTCTTAGAAGAAATGAAAAAGAAGAGCTTATGAGTATTAAAAAAATTGTAAAGATAGGAGATCCTATTTTAAGAGAAGTTTGCAAACCAGTAAAAGATATAAATGGAAATATAAATAAACTTATAGAGGACTTAAAGGACACAATGTATTCTGCTCCTGGAATTGGGCTTGCTGCAAATCAAATTGGGGTAAATTTAAAGGTTGCTGTAGTGGATTTGACTGTGGGAGCAGATCCAAATTCCTTTTATGTTTTAATAAATCCAGAGATAATTTTTCAAGAAGGTGAACAATTTGAAGAAGAGGGTTGTCTTTCAATCCCAGGGATTATGGAAAAGATAATTAGACCCAAAAAGGTAAAGGTTAGGGCTTTAGATTTAAAAGGAAATTTAAAGGAATATGAAGGTGATGGATTGCTGGCAAGGGCTTTTTGTCATGAAATAGACCATTTAAATGGCAAATTTTTCATTGATTATCTTCCCCCCTTTAAATTAAAATACTTAAAAAATAAATTAGAAAAAATAAAGGAATAAATTATGCCTATTTATTTTACCAATACTCTATCTGGTCTTAAGGAAGAGTTTAAACCTATAAAAGAGGGTTTTGTAGGTCTGTATACTTGTGGTCCTACTGTTTATAATTATATTCACATTGGGAACTTAAGGACTTTTTTATGGGAAGATATACTAAAAAGATTTTTGGAATATAAGGGTTTTGAAGTAAATCATATAATGAACATTACAGATGTAGATGATAAGACCATAAGAGATTCTAAAAATGAAGGTCTTACTTTGAAAGAGTTTACAGAAAAATATACCCAAAGTTTTTTTGAAGATATAGATAGGGTAAGAATTAAGAGAGCAAAGGTTTATCCAAAGGCAACAGAACATATAAATGAAATGATTGAAATAATAAAAAAATTAGAAGAAAAAGGACATACTTATGTTTCTGAAGGTTCCGTATATTTTAAAATTTCCACTTTTAAAGAATATGGAAAATTATCCCACATTGATTTATCAGGAATAAAACCGGGTGTAAGGGTAGAATTGGATGAGTATGAAAAAGAAGATGTAAGGGATTTTGCCCTTTGGAAAGCTGCAAAAGAAGGAGAGCCCTATTGGGATACCCCTTATGGAAAGGGCAGGCCTGGATGGCATATTGAATGCTCTGCAATGAGTATGAAATATTTGGGAGAGACCTTTGATATTCATTGTGGAGCAGTGGACAATATCTTCCCCCACCATGAAAATGAAATTGCTCAATCAGAGTGTGCAACAGGAAAGCCCTTTGTAAAATATTGGCTTCATGCAGAACACTTAATTGTAGAAGGGGAAAAGATGTCTAAGTCCAAGGGGAATTTTTATACTTTAAGGGATCTTTTAAATAAAGGTTACTCTCCTCTGCCCATAAGGTACCTTCTAATTTCAGTTCCCTATAAAAGCAAATTAAATTTTACTTTTCCTTCCTTAGAAGGGGCTTATCAATCAATTCAAAGGTTGGAAAGTTTTGTTTTAAGGTTAAAGGAGATTTATGAAAGTTCAAAGGAAGGGGGAAAGGATATTTTAAAGGATTTGTCAGAATTTAAAGTTAATTTTATAGGTGCCTTAGAAGATGACTTAAATACTGCAGAGGCATTGGGGCATCTTTTTTCTTTTATTAAATCAGTGAATATTTTGATGGAAGAAGGGGAACTTTCTGCTTTAAATGCTGGTTTAATTCTTAATAACCTTAGAGAATTTGATAAAATTTTAGATGTTCTTCCCCAACCAACTCAAATGGAAGAAGAGGTTTTGGGATTTATTAAATTGAGGGAAAGTTTAAGAAAGGAAAAAAAGTTTAAAGAAGCAGATGAGATTAGGGAAAAATTAAAAGAGATGGGTATAATCTTAGAAGATACCCCTTACGGTACAAGGTTTAAAAAAATATTATGAAGTGTTATAATGTTTTCTAATATTTTTTAGGAGAAAAATATGAATAAAAGTGAAGAAATTATAAAAGAAGTAGAGACCTATGGAGCTCACAATTACCATCCCCTTCCTGTAGTAATTTCAAAAGCAGAAAGGGTATGGGTATGGGATGTAGAAGGGAAGAAATATATGGATATGCTTTCTGCATATTCAGCTTTAAATCAAGGGCATTGCCATCCAAAGATAGTTGCTGCAGCCAAGGAACAGTTGGATAAAGTTAATTTAACTTCAAGAGCTTTTTACCATGATAAAATGGGTGAATTTTTTAAAAAATTGTGTGAAATTACGGGAAAAGAAAAAGCACTTCCAATGAACAGTGGAGCTGAAGCAGTTGAGACAGCTTTAAAGGTAGCAAGGAAATGGGGGTATTTAAAAAAGAGGGTAGAAAATGGGAAAGCAGAAATAATTGCTTGTGAAGGAAATTTTCATGGGAGGACAATAACAATTGTAAGTTTTTCCACAGAAGAGCAATATAAAAATGGTTTTGGTCCCTTTACCCCTGGCTTTAAAATAATACCCTATGGTGATTTTAAGGCATTAAAAGATGCCATAACTAAAAATACTGTTGCCTTTATAGTAGAACCAATTCAAGGAGAAGGGGGAGTTATAGTACCTCCTTCAGGTTATTTGCAAGAATGTTATAAAATTTGCAAAGAAAAAAATGTTTTGTTTATTGCCGATGAAATACAAACCGGGCTTGGAAGGACTGGAAAACTTTTTGCATCCCAATGGGAAGATGTAAAGCCAGATATTTACATTTTGGGGAAAGCATTGAGTGGAGGGCTTTATCCTGTATCTGCCATTTGTTGTGATAATGAAATTATGGATGTTTTAGAACCAGGAGACCATGGATCAACCTTTGGTGGTTCATCTATGGCTTGTGCTATTGGAATTGCTGCATTGGATGTAATTTTGGAAGAAAGGTTATGTGAAAGGGCAAATGAAATAGGAACATATTTTATGCAAAAATTAAGACAAATGAATAGCCCCCATGTAGATCATGTAAGGGGAAAAGGACTTTTAATTGGAGTTGTTATAAAGGAGTCCTCTGGGTTTGCAAGACCCTTTTGTGAAGGATTAATGGAAGAGGGGATTTTGGCAAAGGAGACACACCATAGAGTAATAAGATTTGCACCTCCTCTCGTAGTTACAAAAGAAGAAATTGATTGGGCTATTTCAAAGATTTCAAAGGTCTTAGGAGGAAAAGCTTAAAAAAATTTTATGCCCTTTAGAAAACTCTTTAGAGTTTTAGAAAAAACTCTTTCTTCCTTACCCTTTTCTGAAGATCCAAGGGAAAACATAAAAGAATGTTCCTTGGTCATATTAAGGGATTTAAAAAAGGACTTAGGACTTGAAAGTGCAAGGATTTATGAAAGGGATGGGGACAGATATAAGATAATTGAAGTTTTAGGTGATGCACAAAAGGTACAAGTAGGTTTTTCCATCGCAGCTAATTATTATCCCATAGAACAGACCTTAGAAAGTGGAATTTCTGTGATGGATTTGGATTCCCCAGGTGTTGATGTGGAGTTGGAAAAATCCTTAGGGATTAAACAATTTGCAGCAATTTCTGTTCAAGAAGGACAGTTTATAATTGGTTTCAGCTTTAAAGAAGAAGCAAAAAAAGATGAAATTTATCAAGTATTAAACATTTTAAGGCATACAATTAATTTTAGATTGAGAGAAGAACAAACAAAGAAGTTAATTTATGAAGCAAAAAAAATCCAAGAAAGCATTATTCCAAGAAAAAACCCAACTTTTGAAGGATTTGATATATATGGAACTTCCCTTTCTGCAGAAAGTGTAGGAGGGGATTACTATGATTTTATTTGGGTATCCAATTCAGTTTTAGGTTTATCCATTGCAGATGCCACAGGTCACGGGCTTCCAGCTGCTCTTCAAGTGAGGGATGTCTATGTGGGTTTAAGGATGGGTTCTACAAGGGAGTTTAAAATTTCTCAAACAATTGAAAGATTAAATAAAATTGTTAACAGGGAAAAACTTACTTCCAGATTTATTTCCCTTTTTTATGGAGAATTGGAACAAAATGGGGTTTTAATTTATATAAATGCAGGGCATAATCCTCCAATTTTATTAAAAAAGAGAAAAGTTGAATATTTAAGTGAAGGAGGTCCTGTTTTGGGTCCTTTGCCAGATGCTACATATAGAAGAGGAGTGACAAAAATGGAACCAAAAGATATTTTAATTTTATATACAGATGGAATACCTGAATCCAAAAATATGGAAGGCAGGGAGTTTGGATTGGAAAAAATGATTAAAATTGCAAGAAAATTTTCTCGGTTTCCTTCAGAAAGGATAGCAAAGGAAATTTTAAAAGCAGAAGAGATATGGAGAAATGGTTCTGGCCAAGAAGACGACATAACCCTCGTAGTAGTAAAGAGGTTGAAATAAATTATGTTATAATAATATAAAAAAAGGGGTGAAAAGATGAAAAAGTGGGAATACAAAATTTTAAATTTAAGGTCTGAAAATTACAGGATAGACCCAAACTATGAAAAGCAACTAAATGCCTTAGGAGAAGAAGGATGGGAAATGGTTGCCATAACTTCCATAAATTTTAAATCGGGTGCTTCAGACCACATAGGAGTTATATTTAAAAGGGAGAAAGTTGGATAAAAAAGAAAATAATGGAGAAACTTTTTCCAGTTACCTGTTAGAAGCACCTGCTGATGCATTAAAAGAGATATTAAGAGATCAAAAGGATAAATTATCTGAAAATGAAGTTTTATGTATTTTAAAAAATAAAAACATTGATTTAGAAATTGTAAAGACAATCCTTGCCCATCCTCCCTTTTTAATATCCTATGAAGTAAAAAAGGCATTGCTTTTTTTAAGGTTAACTCCTTATACAGAAGGGTTAAAACTCCTTCCCCATATGTATTGGATGGATTTGATGCTTTTATCTACTACTATGAGTGTACATCCAATAATTAGGAGAAATTCTGAAAAAAAGATAATTGAAAAGCTGCCAGAGATGGGTTTAGGAGAAAAAATTGCTCTTGCCAGAAGGGGATCTTATAACATTTTAATGGTTTTATCTAGGGATAAGGAATCAAAAGTAATAGAGGCATTATTACAAAATAGGTTTACTACAGAAGATATTGTATTATCAATTGCTGGTAATCCATCAACAACCCAAGAGATATTGGGGATAATCCATTATAATCCAAAATGGAGAAATAGGTTATCAATAAAAAAGGCATTGGTTTTAAATCCAAACTTTCCACCCTTTCTCTCAATGCATATTATAAAGACATTAAATAAATCAGCCATAGAAGAATTAGCTTCAAGTCCAGCCCTTTCAAACCAAATAAAAAGATATTGTTTAAATTTGCTTTCAAAAATTTCTTAAGATAAATCCATTTCTTCTAAGATTGCTTTTTCTAACCTTTTAATTACATTTTCAATGGAATATTCTTCAACAATTTCTTCGTAATTTTCAAAGAGATTATCAAATTTTTTTTCCCTCAACACACATTCTACTTTTTCCACTATATCCAAAGGATCCTTTTCTTGAAATTTTATAAAGGGAAGTTCTGAAAAAGAAGGTATATCTGAAACAAAAGGATAGTTTTTACAAAAAAAACTTTCAAGGGGAGGGAGGGGAAATCCTTCTTGGCTATGGGATGCTTGAATATGAAAATGGCAATTTCTGTAAAAATTTCCCATCTCTTCTGGTAATAGATGGTGAAAATAGCAATCCACAACATTTAAATTTTCTTCTTCCTTTGAAATAAAAAATGTGGATGCCCTATAAACTTTTATGGAAAATTTTTCTTTTAAAATACATAATGCCTTTAAAGCATCTTTTACTCCTTTTAAGTCTACTTCATAGGGTCCTACAACAGAAAATATATAGGGCTCTTTAAACTCCTTTTTTTCAGGAGGATAAAAATTTTCTTTATCTACAAATTGTCCGATAAAATAGGTTCTTGAATTAAAATTATCCATTAAAACTTTTTTTAAATAGGGAGAAATGATGAGTTTTGGAATTGGCAAAGAATATGCTTTATCTATTTCTTTTTTTATTTCTTTATAAGGGGGAAATGAACCTTCATATCCTTGGCAAAAGTGGAATAATTTTTTAAATTTTTTACTTTCATAAGAGGGGATTACAGTAGTCCAAAAAGTTGCAATACCTATATCTGCTTCTGGTAAGTCCTTTAAGTCCTTTGATTTTATAAATTTTAGTCCCTCCATTTTATGCCAATTTATTCTATCTTGTCTTGAGACAACATAAACCTCATAACCCCTTTTAGCAAGTTCTTGGGCTTGATCTAAGGCAACCTTTGCACCACCAGAGAGATCACTTCCTTCTAAAATATATGCAATTTTCATGTAAAATAATTATAATGGAAAAAAATATGAAATATCAAATCCTTTTTGAAGAACAGTTAAAAGCATTGAAATATTACCATACCTTTGAAGAAACAAAGGGTTGTAAAAGGATTTTAGATTTGGGTTGTTCAAGTGGAGGAATCTTTGAAGTATTTTTGAAAAGGGGACAGGAAATTTATGGAGTTGAAAAGGAAGGGAAAGCAGTAAAAAATGGTAGAGAAAAGGGATATTTTATAATTGAAGGGGATTTAGAGGAAGAAAAAACTTTAAAAGAAATTGAAACCATAGGAAAATTTGATGCCCTTTTATGTTTAGATCTCTTGGAACATTTGAAAAATCCCTGGGATTTTTTAAAAAATATTAAGGAATTTTTAAATGAAAGTGGCTTCGTCTTTGCAACAATTCCAAACATTGCCCATTGGAAGATAAGATTGAATTTGTTATTTGGAAATTTTAATTATGAAAGAGAAGGGATCTTAGACATCAACCATTTAAGATTTTTTAACTATAAAACTATAATTAAACTTTTTGAAGAAAATGGGTATAAAATTGAAAAAATTTATCCAACTTCTGCTTCTCTGCCTTTTTTTCCCAAAAAGTGGGAATGGAAAGCAATTCAAATTTCCAGAATTTTACCAAACCTTTTTGTAGAAGTTTTTGGAGTTAAAGCATTTCCTTTGCAAAATAAATAAATTTTATGTTATATTTTCAGAAGAAAAATGAAAAGGAGGTAATATGAAACCTTTAACTTTAATTACAGAAGAAGAGGAGTTATTTTTTTCAAGTGTTAGGGAATTTGCAGAGACAGAAATAAAGCCCTATGTTTCAAAAATGGATGAAGAAGGTGAATTGGAGGTTGGAATTCTTCCAAAACTCTTTGAAATGGGTTTGATGGGAATAGAAATTCCAGAAAAATATGGGGGTTCAGGGGGTTATTTCTTTATGAGTATATTAGCAATAGAAGCCCTTTCTCAAGTAGATCCAGCAGTAGCAGTTGTAGTAGATGTACAAAACACCTTAGTTAATAATGCTATAACAAGGTGGGGGACAGAAGCCCAAAAGGAGAAGTATTTTCCAAAGCTGGTAAAAGAATGGGTAGGGGCTTATGCTTTATCAGAATCGGGCTCTGGTTCTGATGCCTTTGCATTAAAATGTAAAGCAGAAAAGAGGGAAGGGGGTTATTTATTAAATGGGCAAAAACTATGGATAACAAATGGGAAAGAAGCAAATCTTTTCATAATTTTTGCAAATATAAATCCTGATTTGGGCTACAAAGGAATAACAGCTTTTTTAGTGGAAAAGGGATTTGAAGGTTTTACAGTTGGGAAAAAAGAAAACAAATTGGGAATAAGGGCATCTTCTACTTGTGAACTTATCTTAGAAAATTGTTTTGTTCCAGAGGAAAATATTTTAGGGGAAGTAGGGAAGGGTTATAAGGTAGCAATAGAGACCTTAAATGAAGGCAGGATTGGGATAGGAGCCCAAATGTTAGGACTATCTGAGGCAGCTTTAAAACATGCTATAAAATATACGGGAGAGAGGAAGCAGTTTGGGCAAACAATAAATAATTTTCAAGGGGTACAATTTTCCCTTGCAAGGATGCATATGGAAATAGAAGCAGCACGCTTATTAATTTATAATGCAGCAAGATTAAAAGATTCTGGGAAAAGTTTTGTAAAGGAAGCAGCTTGTGCAAAATTATTTTCTTCAGAGGTAGCAGAAAGGGTTACTTCAGAAGTGATAAACTTATATGGGGGTTATGGATTTACAAAGGAATATCCCGTAGAAAAACTTTACAGGGATGCCAAAATTGGCCAAATTTATGAAGGAACTTCAAATATGCAACTTCTAACTATAGCAAAGAGTATAATTGATTGAGGTTTTTTTAATTTAAAAATCTTCTTTGATTTTGATATAATTATTTAAGTGGAAGAAAAGGATAGATATTCTGAAGAAAAGACAGAAGTTTTAAGGGATTCAGAGAATTATCAAAATATAATGTCCCTTGATGTAGGAAATGTTCTGGGGAAAAGGTTTAAGCTTTTAGAATTCTTAGGTGAAGGGGGAATGGGGAGGGT